>MDTC01096358.1_pt1 | contig 49721 bp, 41 predicted proteins | sample 811181 | NCBI WGS metagenome assembly MDTC01 (sample SAMN05326644, study PRJNA326480) | marine metagenome | isolation source: seawater | place: Pacific Ocean: North | collected 2011 | reverse complement strand
TGTTGTAAAACACCAGAGCGAATACCGCCCACAGGTACCTATTTAAGGTGTTGTGGACGGTTGGGAGAGATGGTATCTACGGGATACAAAATAATTTGTCTTGTCTCACACTCCTGTGTGGTAATACCGACGAGTCTTAAAATAACTCCTGTTTAAAGAACGGCATCGCGGAGGCGGTTTCACCGGCATCGGGCGGCGTAGGTTTTTGACGCCAGTCAGACCGGAGTAAAGCGCAGCCCTGCCCGAAATTTCTCTACTCATTCAGGTTTCTTTAAAAGTAATTTCGGGCGAATTGCTGCGCGATCCGGGATGACAAGGAGAAAACCGTTAAACGACGGACGCGCCGGAAAGCAGGGGTGTGGGGAGAAGTTCCCCACGTTGGGGCGCAGGGCCTGAAGACGTGCTCCTGCACTTCAGGCATTTCCGCCATCCATGGCGGTCAGGCGAGCCCCGCAGAGGCAAATCAAATTAAAACAAAATCTACCCAGCGCAGCTGGCCACCATGTAACACATCAGCATTCCCACGCAGTCGCATTGGAACGCGAAAAATGGCTTATTGTCGGCGTAGGGTGGGCTCCGCCCACCATTAAACGAAGAGCCTGCGCTTAATGCGCCTGCTCCCAGTTGTCACCAATCCCTGCGTCCACTTCCAGCGGCACTTTTAATTCCGCTGCGGCTTCCATCTGTGCTTTCAGTTCAGCAGCAAATTTTTCTGCCTGATCTTCTTTCACTTCCAGAATTAATTCATCGTGTACCTGCATTAACATGCGGGCATCAAAGCTGCTGTCAGGCAGCCAGTTATATACGCGGATCATGGCGCGTTTGATGATGTCAGCGGCACTGCCCTGCATCGGCGCGTTGATCGCGGTACGTTCAGCATGCTGGCGGCGAGGTGCATTTTTGCTGCGGATTTCCGGCAGGTATAAGCGGCGGCCAAAGATGGTTTCAACGAAGCCGTTTTCTTTTGCCTGTTCGCGGGTGTTGTCCATATATTCGCGCACGCCCGGGTAACGCTGGAAATACAGGTTAACGTATTCCTGCGCTTCGCCACGGCCAACGCCAATCTGTTTGGCCAGACCAAAAGCTGACATGCCGTATATCAAACCGAAGTTAATGGCTTTCGCGGCACGGCGCTGATTGTCGGTCACATCCGCTTCAGCGGCTTCAAATACTTCGGCTGCTGTTGCACGGTGCACGTCGCGACCTTGCGCGAAGGCATCGAGCAGGCCTTTGTCGCCGGATAAGTGCGCCATAATGCGCAGTTCAATCTGACTGTAGTCGGCAGCTACCAGTTTATAGCCTTCAGGGGCAATAAACGCCTGACGGATTTTTCGTCCTTCTTCAGAGCGTACCGGAATATTCTGCAGGTTCGGATCGGTGGACGACAGGCGTCCGGTAGCGGCCACCGCCTGATGATAGGAGGTGTGTACACGCCCGGTATCGCTGGCAATCATCAGTGGCAGTTTATCGGTATAAGTACTTTTCAGTTTGGCCAGACCACGGTTTTCAAGAATTAAGCGTGGCAGGTCGTAGCCGTCGTCGGCCAGCTCCTGCAGCACTTCTTCCGCGGTAGATGGCGCGCCTTTCGGTGTTTTCTTTTTCACCGGCAGGTTCTGTTTTTCAAACAGAATTTCCGCCAGCTGTTTCGGCGAGCCTAAATTAAATACCTGACCGGCTTCGTTATGGGCTTCCTGCTCCAGTTCCTGCAGGCGCACATCAATCTGCTGGCTTTGCTCGTGCAGTTTATCGGCGTCGATTAAGGCGCCGTTTTCTTCCATTTCGAACAGCACTGGCATGACCGGCATTTCGATGTTTTCAAAGACATCTTTTAAACGGCCAACTTTTTCCAGCTGTGGCCACAGGTGCTGATGCAGGCGCAGGGTAATATCCGCGTCCTCGGCAGCGTATGGCCCGGCAGTGTCGATAGCGATCTGGTTAAAGGTCAGCTGTTTGGCACCTTTACCGGCGATCTCTTCAAAAGAAATGGTTTTGTGGCCAAGGTATTTCAGCGACAGGCTGTCCATATCGTGGCGGGTGGCAACGGAATCGAGAATATAGGATTCCAGCATGGTGTCGTACTGCACGCCGCGCATATAAATGCCGTGATTGGCCAGCACGTGCATATCGTATTTCATATGCTGGCCGACTTTTTTATGCTCAGTGCTTTCCAGTATCGGTTTCAGCTGAGCCAGCACGTCTTCGCGGTTAAGCTGGGTTTTGCCTTCCGGCACGCAGACGTCGTCGTGGGCCAGGGGCACATAAGCGGCCTTACCGGCTTCGACAGAAAACGATAAACCAACGATGCGTGCTTCTTTGTAATTCAGCGATGTGGTTTCAGTATCGAAGGCGAACAGCTCTGCGGCTTTCAGTTTTTCCAGCCAGGCGTCGAGGTCAGCCTGCTCATAAACGATGGCGTATTCCACCTCGCCGTCAAAGGCTGGCGGCAGTTCGATATCTGCGCCGGGAACCGAACCATCATTGGCAACGGACGATGATTTATTGCTGTTGCCAGCAGGCGCATCGCCACTGAGTTCAGCGATCCAGGCTTTGAATTCCATATGGCGGAACAGATCGAGCAGCGTGTCTTTATCGGTGGCGCTGCTCTTTACGTCGCTCAGCCCGAATTCCAACTCAACATCGCACTTAATGGTAGCCAGTTCTTTCGATAAAAATGCCTGCTCTTTGTGCTCTTCCAGTTTGGCGGCCATGGTTTTGGCACCACGGAATTCCAGCTCTTTGACCTTATCCAGATTGGCGTAAATATCTTCCAGACTGCCAAGGCCAGCCACCAGACCAACGGCGGTTTTTTCGCCCACTTTAGGAACGCCCGGAATGTTATCGACCTTGTCACCCATTAACGCCAGATAGTCGATGATGTGCTCCGGCGGCACGCCGAATTTTTCTTTCACCCCATCAATGTCCATGGTGGTATCGGTCATGGTGTTGATCAGGGTAACGTGGCTGTTGACCAGCTGCGCCATGTCTTTATCGCCGGTGGAGACGACAACCGGCATATCATGATCAATGGCCTGGGCGGCCAGTGTGCCGATGACGTCATCTGCTTCTACACCTTCGACGATCAGCAGCGGCAGACCCATAGCGCGGATAATATTGTGGATAGGTTCAATCTGTTCGCGCAGTTCTTCCGGCATTGGCGGACGGTTGGCTTTGTATTCCGGGTAAACATCGTTGCGAAAGGTTTTGCCTTTGGCATCGAACACCACGATCAGCTGCGAGTCGGCAAAATCTTTCTGCAGCTTACGGATCATACTGATCACGCCCTTCACCGCGTTGGTGTGCAGACCTTTTGAGTTAGTCAGCAGCGGGATGGCGTGAAAGGCGCGGAACAGGTAGGAGGAACCATCTACCAGAACAATGGGTTTTGACATGTGTACATTCCTGAACTGGGGTTTCCGCCGGTGACGACGTACAATGGCGGAACTGAATTCTTAATCTGAGGCGAGTTTAACATGAAGCCACAACAACTTCTGAAAGGCCTGCTGGCTTCCGCTGTTATGGCCATCAGCCTGCTGGTGCCGCTTGCTGCTCAGGCGGCGGATCCGGCCGAGACCATCACCATCCGCAACGATGGCGACAACACCTATTACGAATTCCGCGTCAACGGCGAGATCAGTGAAATCAAAGTGGTGCCGAAAGTGGGCCCTGAGTACTACCTGATTCCGTCGCAGCAGGAAGACGGCGAATTCGTGCGTAAAGATAACCCTAATATGCGCGTACCTAAGTGGGTGATCTTCCGCTGGTAAGCCCGCTTTGCCGCGTGGTCAGGCAACGACAGGGCGGAATCGTCCGCTTCGCTTGCCTGATTGCGACAACTGAGCAGCCTGCGGCTGTTCAGCTTCGGACGATGCGTCTAACATCCCGTATTTAAAGAAGTTTCCGGAACACCCCATGTCGGTATATACCAGCCTGAACCATCAGGAAGTTGCAGAATTTATCGCCCAGTTCGATCTGGGTACCTTTATTTCGCACAAAGGCATCGCTGCCGGCATTGAGAACACCAACTACTTCGTCACCACGTCCACCGGTGAGTATGTACTCACACTGTTCGAGCATCACTACACCGATGAGGTGCGTGACTTCGTGCGTCTGGCGCGCCATCTGGGCCGCCGCGGACTGAACGTGCCGGCCCCGCTGGTCGATCACAGTGATGTCTGGCTGCACAACCTGAAAAACAAACCCGCGATTCTCTGCCAGCGTCTGCCCGGTGAGCATATTGCTGACCCGCAGCCGGCGCACTGTTTCGCTATTGGCAAAGCACTGGCAGAAATGCATCTGGCGGCGGATGATCTGCATCCGCGCCGCGCCGACACCCGTGGTTTCGACTGGTGGATTAACATCAGCCCTGAGCTGAAATCCGACCTCAGTGCGCAGGAACAGGCGGTGCTGGATGAAGAGCTGGTGTATCAGCAGGCTCATCGTGAACAGTGGCTGACCCTGCCGCAGGGCTGGATTCATGGCGACCTGTTCCACGACAACGCGCTGTTCGATACCTCAGCCGAGCAGCCCGCTGCCAGCGCGATTCTCGATCTCTATAACGCCTGCGAAGGTACCTGGCTGTATGATCTGGCGATCATCGCCAACGACTGGTGCTGCGACAGCAGTGGTGAGTGGAAAGCCGGTTGTATCGAAGCTCTGCATCAGGGCTACAGCAGTGTCCGTGCGCTCAGCGATGCGGAACTGGCAAACTGGAATCTGGTGCTCAGAGGTGCGGCTCTGCGCTTCTGGCTTAGCCGTCTGCTGACCCGCCGTATTCAGCAGCAGACCGGTGGCGAAATGGCGCTGCAGAAAGATCCGGCGGAGTTTATGAATAAGCTGCTGGTGCGTCGTTCAGCAGAGCACTGAGACTGGCCTGCAGCTCGCGCGCGCTCCACATTCCCTGGGCGCCATACCATAGCGCCGTCAGATACTGCATCTGGCGGTTAGCCTGCTGCCAGCTCTGATCCCAACCTTTATTCTTTTTGCCCGCAATCACTTCCTGCAGCAGATGCTGTTGCTCTTGAGCATTCACATTGGCCGCCTGCAGCAGCGCAGCAATATCCCACAACGGATGCCCAAGTGCGGCGTACTCCCAATCGAGCAGTGTCAGTGTGCCATCCTGTTCAATCCAGTTAGCCGGCAGCGGGTCCATGTGGCACAGGCACAGACGTTCATCGGGCATCACGCTCATGGCCTGTTGCAGTCTGGCGCGCATATTCAGTATCTGATGTGAGATGCCCTGGGCGGCGAGCATATTCCAGTAGTAACTGGCTTTGTCGGTGATGCTCAGGCGCGGTACAGCATGTTGTATATCAGCGGGCAGCGTCAGCTGATGCAGGGCGTGCAGTTGCTGCAGCATCTGTTTCAGTACCGGTGGCGTTAAATCCTGCGAGCGCAGGGTACGGCCATGAATATAGGGGCGGATCCAGTAATGCTTTTCTGCTGAACGGAATAACACCGGCGGCGTCAGCTGCAGATCGGCGGCCATCTGGTGAATGGCGAATTCTGCGTTGCGGTTAATATCCAGCGCGGCGGAGTTGCGTCCTTCGACGCGCAGCACATAGTCCGCTCCGTTCAGCGTTAACAGAAAGCAGTGATTGGTCAGGCCGCCCGGTAACGAGCGCACCTGATTGGCCGCCGGTGCCGAGGTACTCAGTCCCCACAGTGGCCAGTCGGCCAGAATATGATCGATCAAGGAAGTTTTTCACCCACCTGCCAGGCCGCCGGAGTGGCCAGCTTTTCACCGGAATCTTCTGCGCTCTGCTGACTGCGGTATTGCGGCAGCCAGCGGAACCAGCCAATGACGACCAGAATGACGTACAGCACCATCAGCGCCGAGGTTAAATACAGCTCTTTATTGAAGTAAAGAACGCCGGCGATGGTATCGATAACAATCCAGTAGAGCCAGTTTTCCAGTACCTTTTTCGCCACCATATAGGTGGTGACCACAGCGCCCCAGGTGGTGAAGGAATCCCAGTAAGGGTAAGCTGCAGAGGTATAGTTGCTGAGCAACCAGCCGCTGATCAGGCTGGCGAGAATCACCACCGCAATCACCACCGCATGTTTTGGCAGCGACCACACACTGATCGGCAACTCGGGTTTGCTGACACCACTGCGCCATTGCCACCAACCGTACACTGCCATGATCAGGTAGTAGACGTTGAGGGCGGAATCCATCACCAGGCTGACATCCCAGAACAGCCAGATAAAAATGGCGGTGCTGAAAAAGGCCGCGTACCAGCACAGAATATTCTGCTTCATGGCCAGCAGCAGGTAGGCAACGCCCAGCGCCACAGCAATGATTTCCCAGAGGCTCATAGCCGCTGCGGCCTGTTCTATGCCGGTTAAAATTGTGTCCATATCGGGTTACCTGTTGATGCGATTGCGGTGGGCAAGCCCACCCTACGAACCTTCGCTCTGCGAAATGAGCTCAGCTTGCAACAAGAGCTCAGTCTGCGAGAGTCATGGTGGGCAAGCCCACCCTACGACCCTGGCGTGCGAAAATCAGCCGTGGGGTTTCAGTGCCGGGTCGAGATTGCGGCCGATGTATTTCACCACGAAAATGGATTTACCAAATTCTTCCCAGCTGTTTTTAATTTCGGTTTTTAAGGTATCCATCACCAGATCGTAGTCGCCAAAAATCTGGGTGCTCATGGTGTTACCGACAACGGTTAAACCTTCGACGTTATTCAGGCGGTCGATAAAGCCTTTGATGTAGGGAATGTAATCATCGGCTAATGGGTATTTGCTGATTTCTGCTGAAATTTCCATGGTTTGTATCTCCGGGTTTGCCGGGCAGATATTGGTTGCCCGGCTGTAAAATTCTGGTGCGCGGTGCGCACCCTACGAGTTATTTCGGATGAGCAAGATGCGTCCAGCGTTTAAATTGTGGTGCGCGGAGCGCACCCTACGTGTTTAAAACGCGTATTTTGCTTCCGCCATTACTGTGCGTGGTTCGCCCAGCTGTACGTATCTGTGTTCGGTATAGCCATCACGCGGGTCGTTACCAAAACCACCAAAGCCGCGGGTTTCCACATCTTTATCGGTCAGGTTGCGGCCGCTCAGGGCCAGCTCCAGCTGATTCAGTTTGTAGGCCATGCGGGCGTGCCACAGCACGTAGGATTTTGATTGCTCGTCGTGGCTGTCAGAAAAATAGAAGCTGTCTTTGGCTTCGCTTTCCACCCGCAGTGACAGACGGCTGGTGAGGTCATAACTGACGGCGGTGGCCAGACTGTACTCAGGCGCATGAGACTGAGCGCGGCCGTCTTTATTGAATTCACCATCGCTGGTGTCGTAGTGGTAATCAACGAATTCGGTCTGCAGCCAGCCGTAGCTGAAGGCCCAGTTCAGACGGTCGCTGAGATCCCAGCTGCTTTCCAGTTCCAGACCGTAGTTACGGCCTTCGGCGGCGTTAGCCAGATAATCCTGGAAGGTGATGCTGTTGTCGTCATTCTGAATGGCGTAAGAGCTTTTCACCTGCTGGTCTTTACGCTGGATATAAAACGCTGCGACACGGGTGTGCAGGCTGTTGCTCAGCAGCGATGACTTCAGCCCCAGTTCCAGCGTGTTATTAAACTCGGTATCAAAGCTGCGGTTGTCTTCGGAAATATCCGGGTCGGTGTTGATGCCCCCGGCTTTGTAACCGCGCGCCAACGACAGATACGCCAGATGATCGTTGGCCAGCAGACCTTCCAGCACCACTTTGCCGCCGTACAGCGTTTCGTTGGTATCGTCGTCGATGCCGGCGTTATCTTTAAAATCATTCTTCCATTGCTCAGCGCGCAGACCGTAGGTCAGGCTCCACGACGGCGAGAACCAGGTTTTCAGTTCGCCATAAACAGAAGACGATGTGATATCCAGTTCGCTGCGGTACTGACCAGCGTTGTAGGTGTAATTGCGCTTCATATCTTCGCCGCGGGTCATGCTGTAAACACCGATAACCCAGTCGGTGGTGTCGGCGAAAATACGCCCGTCGACCCCGGACAACAGACGCAGATCGACGCTGTTGCGGTCAAAATCACGCAGGTATTGGTCGAAGGATGAATACTCATCCGGGTGCATGCCCACATAAGCCCAGTCTTCGTCGTAGCTGTATTCGGCGCTGCTGTTGCTGGCGCTTATGGTACTTTCAAAACGCAGGGCGGAATTAATATCCTGATTCCACGCCAGCGAGAACGCGCTGGTGTCCTGGCTGTCTTTGCCCGGCTCGTCGGACAGCGTGTGGCGGCTGTTGTCAAAAGTGAAGGCGTCGTAGCCGTTGTCGATATCGGCATACAGCATGGTCAGCGTTACATCGCCACTGGCATTCGGCTGCCAGCTGAATTTGGCGCGGGCGATTTTCTCATCGTAATTCTGGGTGTCGTCTTTATTGAGGAAATCGTTTTCCATATAGCCGTCGGATTCAAAGCCGTGCACCGCAATGCGCGCCTGCAGCGAATCACTGAGGCTGCCGGATACGGCACCGCCCAGGCCGTAAGAGGCATAGTTACCGGCTTTGGCGGCGACATAACCGCTGACGTCTTTGGTCGGCGCAGCACTGGTGATGTTGATCATGCCGGCCAGGGCATTGGCACCAAAACGGGTGCCCTGCGGGCCGCGCAGAATTTCTACCTGTTGTACGTCGAATAAGGTGGCTGCGGCACCTAAACCTGTCATGTCGATGCCGTCGATCAGTACGCCCACCGACGGATTAACCGGGTCAACAAACTGGCTGCGTTCACCGATACCGCGGATCTGGAAATAACGGCCACGGGCGGCACCGGAAGCGAAATTAACGTTGGGAGCGAAGCTCAGCACCTGCTCCAGATGTTCGGCGGAGCGCGCTTCCATTTGTGCCTGACCAACCACAGTCACGGCTTCAGGAATCTGCTGCACATCGGTGTTGCGGAAATCCGCGGTGACGGTCTGGGTGTCGAGGGCTGCTTCGTCAGCGTGAAGCGAAAGCGACAGGGGCGCTGCGAGGCACAGCAGGGATAAAGCGTTGTGTTTCATCAGGGTCGTTCCTTAGATAGAGCATTAAGAAAAGACCCGGCTACTTGCGTAGGGACGGCGCAGAGCCGTCTCTCGATTGTGATGCGGTTTAAGATAAGCCTCAGGTGTTATCAAACTGATGTACATGACAGCATCAGCCTTGATAAGGCATATACATGCCTGACCACCTGAACAAACCGCCCCCATTCCTACGCCGGTACTAACCGGATCAGGTTCTAGGGGTTCGCCATTTACTGCATCAGCTATTTTCACAACTGAGTGCAGCAAACTGCCCGGCATCTCAGGCGCTGTCAGACTTTGCAGCAGCGCCACCCCCTGGGACGGGGCCGATTATACCGAAAATGTCACTGATGCCCAGCGTCTGCTCCGCGCTGACTCACGATCCACTGTCAAAATGGCAGCTGCCCTTACACTTTTTTTCACTCAGCGCATCTTGAAAAGCGGCGTAAAAACACCAATTCTGGTGTCTGACGATTTATTCCCTATTTATGAACGAGGATTTGCGCATGCTGCGTATTGTGTTGTTTCTTGCCACTAACCTGGCGGTGATTTTTGTCGCCAGTATTACCCTGTCGCTGCTGGGTGTAGGCAGTTACCTGCAAAGCAGTGGCACAGGTCTGAATCTGGGCAACCTGCTGGTGTTCTGTCTGGTATTTGGTATGGCCGGCTCTGTGGTGTCGCTGCTGCTGTCCAAAACTATGGCCAAATGGGGCATGCGGGTACAGATCATTGATCAGCCGCAGAACTCAGGCGAGCAATGGCTGCTGAGCACGGTGAAAGAACTGTCGGATAAAGCCGGTATCGGTATGCCGGAAGTGGGTATCTTCTCCTCCCCTGCACCGAATGCCTTTGCCACCGGCTGGAACCGTAATAACGCGCTGGTGGCTGTGTCGACCGGCCTGCTGCAGCGCATGGATAAAGAACAGGTAAAAGCGGTACTTGGCCATGAGATCGGCCACGTAGCCAACGGCGATATGATTACCCTGGCGCTGATTCAGGGTGTGGTGAACGCCTTTGTGATGTTCTTCGCCCGCATCATCGGTAACTTTGTGGATAAAGCTGTATTCAAAAATGAAAACGGCCCGGGTATCGCCTTCTTCGTGACCACCATTATCGCCGAGATAGTGCTGGGTATTCTGGCCTCCACTATCGTTGCCTGGTTCAGCCGTCGCCGGGAATTCCGCGCCGACCAGGCCGGTGCCGATCTGGTGTCACCAACGGCGATGATCAGCGCGCTGGCTGCCCTGCAGCAGAGCTATGATCAGCCAAGTGAACTGAACGGTGAGCTGGTGGCGTTCGGTATCCGTGGTGAAGGTAAATTCGCGGCGCTGTTCTCCACTCACCCGCCGCTGGATGTGCGTATCAACGCCCTGCGTGAACGTTACGGTGCACGCTGATAGCTGATCCGCTTAAACAGCAGAAGCCGGGCACTGCCCGGCTTTTTTGTGCCCGCTGTTTGTGTCTGTCTGACTGTCGGTGGAAGCAGCTGCACTCAATACAGCCACCAGAATCAGTCTTCCCGGGCGTAAACATTCACCCGGTTTCTGCCCGCCTGCTTCGCCTGATAAAGGGCCTGGTCGGCCATGGCTGTCAGTTGATCTGGCTGCAGTCGCTCGTCTGCAATCAGACTGGTGACCCCCATGCTGATGGTGACCTTGTGCGTTTGTTGGTGAATCCGTATATCAAGGTCTGCGACCGCCTGGCGGATAACTTCCGCTTTTTGTCTGGCTTCGTCCTCACTCATCCCGGGCAGAATAATGGCAAATTCTTCACCGCCGTAACGTGCGGCGCAGTCTGTGTTCACCCGGGTATGGGCGCGGAAAACCTGCGCGACGCGGCGCAGACATTCATCTCCGGCGACATGGCCATGGCTATCGTTAAATTGTTTGAAGTGATCAATATCGGCAAGGATCAGGGCAAAGGGCGAGGTCTTAACCCGTGAGCGCGTGATTTCCTGCTGCAGAACAACATCAAAGCAGCGGCGGTTCTGCAATTCGGTGAGGGCGTCGGTCATGCTCAGCTGCTGCAGTTCATCATTGCTGTGCGACAGCTGTTTGGTCAGGTTTTCCAGGGCATCGGTACGCTCTCTGACTTTTTGTTCCAGCTCGCGGTTGGTACGTGACTGCAGCGCCAGCAGTTCCTGCTGAGCCCTGCCCCGCAGATAGCGTTCACGATTGATGCGTTGGGCCAGGGCTATCGAGATCAGAATCGCTTCCAGCAGAAAGCCCACGGTCTGGATATGTTGTGTGACAAAATTCTGCGGCACGACGCTCATAATCATCAGCATCAGAATGATGGTGCTGCCGATCAGAAAGAACCAGGCAACGGCAAAGGTAATGGCAATTCGGTCCCCCTGCAGCGCCAGCCGGATGGTAATGGCGAGCGCAAAAAATGAGGTCAGTAATGCACAGACATTGGTGATCTCAGGGGACCAGGCCATACCTGTCAGATGGGCGATAATCTCAATCAGCCAATAGCCGCCGGTCAGCACAGCGAGATACAGCATCCAGCGTTCACGTTGCCAGAGACGCAGGAAGCTGGTGATAAAAACACTGGCTGAAAAGAATACGATGGCGGCGAACAGCGCATAAGCAGAGTGTTGCAGCCAGGCAGAGTCAGACCAGAGCAATTGTTTGCCAATACCGGTGGCGGCAAGAATGTAGCCGAAGGTGGTGGCCAGGTAGATGCAGTAAAGCAGGTAGTTGCGGTCGCGGATAAAAATCCACAGGAACAGGTTATAAAACAGCATGGCCAGTAAGGCGCCGAAGAACACACCGTACAGCGAGTAATAGCCCAGCTTATAGCGCTCGAAGGCTTCGTCCTGCCAAAGATAAATGGGCAACAGATACATGTGGTGAGTAGATATCCGCAACAGCACTTCCGTGGTCTGCTCTGCTCTGGCTTCGACAGGAAACAAAAAAGCCGGCGCATTCAGACTGACACCATTCGCTGCCGGGCCAGAGGAAGAGACAGAAGGCGCTGAAACCGCACCCCCTGACTGCGACGGGCTGGCATAGGCCTGATTATCACGCTGATACAGCTGCACCTGATCCAGATTGACCCACTGAATTTCCAGTAAACGCTGCATATTCTGTTGAGTCGGGTTATGCAGCCGGATTCTGACCCACGCAGCGTCGTCACTGACCGCCGGATCCAGCAGCAGGCTTGTGGCGGTTTGCCAGGGCAGCTCACTGCCTGACGCGAACACAGCTTCGGCTGATAAATCCTGATAACCAAACAGATAGTCCATCTGCTCCGGTGCAACGCGGTGATAGGCGTTGCCACCATTGAGCAAAATCGCAGCGGCAGCGGCGGGCACTGATAGCAACGAAAGCATCAGCACTAGCAGAAAGCTCAGAGGTGTTGCCGACCTTTGCATTCCGGTGTCCCTGGTTGGCAGTGAAACAGAGGGTCATGAGGATTGCGTACTACGGAATCACGGCCTCATCTTCAGTGTAACCCTGTCTGAGGCTTCCGGCAGACTTTCCTGCCGGGGAATATAAATCGGCAGCAATGTCGATGACTTGAATCGTATGTGGAATGTGTATGTTGAAGGTCGAATGGGGAAAGTTGACTACTCCAGTTGCCAGTTGCCAGTTGCCAGTTGCCAGTTGCCAGCTGCGCTGGGCAAGGTTGGCGTCTCGTTCCCACGCTCCTGCGTGGGAATGCAAATCACCCGGAGCTTTGTATAGCGTCAGCTGCCTTTGGTTACCAGTATTCCTTGCAAGTAACGCAGAGTAGGGTGGGCTCGGCCCACCAATGAATTGGTTGGTCGGTTGCCAGCTGTGTCGGGCTGTTTTGCGCTTTACTCCGATCTGACTGGCGTCAAAAACCTATGCCGCCCGAAGCCTGAGCCGGTCAGTGAGTTGCCGGTAACTGGTACTGGCCGCGCAACGCAAGCCTGATTTCGATCGGCGATGAAGAAGTGTTATTAAAGTACCAGCCATGGGTACCGGCGAACGGCGCGGTAAAACTGCCCTTCATATTGTCTGCGGTGGCCACCGTATAGCTCTCGAAATATCCAGTGGTGTCCCCGGCGGGTTCGCCGTGCAGGTCTACATACACGGGTGCTCCATAGGCTACCCACTCGTAATTCAGCTTATCGTACTGTTGCATCAGCACTTTAAACTCGCGGTCTTCACCGGCAGCCAGGGACAGGGTAATCAGCTGCTGGCCGCTGCTTTGTTGTGTGCCGGAATCTGTGTCGCTGGTGGATGACACAGCAGAGTTCTGCGTTTCCTGAGCAAGGGCTGTCAGTCCCATTTTTTCGCCCAGCCCTGTGGGATCAAGGTTGTACTCCGCCGGCAGGATAAACAGCACAATGATCACACCGGCCAGCAATGAAGCAAGGATACTGGTACGCAACAGGGAGGCTGTAGTCAGATGCAGGGTCTGTGATGACATAAATTACTTCCTCAGGAATACAGGATATAGCCAGTAAGCTGATATGCCGTGAGCATCAGCCCGGCACTGATCAGCAGCGTGTTGGTACTGACTGCCAGCGGCATAAACAGGCGCGTACTGCGCAGCAGATTGATGACACCCAGAATCACCAGCAATGCCAGCAGCTGACCCAGCTCCACACCCAAATTAAACGCCAGCAGATTGGGCAGCAGACCGTCATCCGGCAGCTGAAACTCCTGCAGCTTGGTGGCCAGGCCAAAGCCGTGAAACAGCCCGAAGATCAGCACAGCTAAACGGGTATCCGGCTGGTGGCCGAACAGGCGCTGAAAGCCACCGAGATTATCAAAGCCCTTGTACACCACCGACAGACTGATAATGGCGTCGATCAGATAAGCGTTTACCTGAATATTACTGAGCACACCCAACAGCAGGGTAAGGCTGTGGCCAAGCGTAAACATACTGACGTACAGCAGTACCTCGCGGCGGCGGAAAATAAAGAACAACACACCCAGCAGAAACAACAGATGATCGTAACCCGTGATCATGTGTTTGGCGCCGATGTAGATAAAAGGCATCAGCTGCATGCCGCTGTTCTGCTGCAGAAACGCCCGGGTATTGTCATCAACGCCATGGGCGAGAACAGTGCCGGTGGCCAGTAGTAGTGCGGCCAGCAGAGCGGGCATGATGATCAGCGTCAGCAGTCTGGTTAGGGGATGCAGTGGTATCAGCATAAGCAGGGATTGGTCTTTGGGTTATCTGAGAACCATAGCAGGCGGGCGTGGATTGGGTAGCGGCTTTAGGGTGGAGATGGAGGGGTACTTTGGTGTTATGGGTCTGAGGCCAGCTGCGCTGGGCAGGACTTTGCTCTGAAGGCCGGATTATCGCCTGGTTAACTGGCGCCACTCGAAGCCGGGGAAAACCGAGTCCGCAAAGCCGATTTTCAGAGCTTGCTGACATGGGCGTTTCACCTGCGCTCTGATGATTTCTTGCACGTTTACAGACGAAAAGAACAAAACGCGCATGCGCGTTTTGACACAGGCTTTGAATAAAAATGACGGGTAATCAATAGCTTACTGGTTGTTACCGGGTTGATAGTGCGCAACGGGGTTCAATGCTGCGGTATGTAAACGCGCACGCGTGTTTATACTCCTGATTGAAATGTTAACAATCAGACTTCTGCGAGATTAAACAATAGGTTAGAGTGAAAGTAGGGAAGAAAGGCATAGCGTCAAAACGCGCATGCGCACGAATAAACTGTTATGTGTGAAAAGTACTGAGGACGCATCATGAAAGGTAGTTGTCTCTGCGGCGAAATAGAATATGAAGTTAGTGAACTAGATTCACCGATTCAGCATTGTTCTTGTAATACGTGCAGAAAAGCACATGCTGCAGCGTTCAATACGGCATCGGGAGTTCAAAGTAGCAATTTTCGATGGTTAAAAGGAGAATCGCTGCTTTCTAAATTTGAATCGTCGCCAGGAAAAATAAGGTATTTTTGTTCAAAGTGTGGAACTCACTTGATTAAAGAAAAGAAGGGAAGTTCAGTTCTAGTCTTGAGGGTAGCAACTCTTGATGAAGACCCTGGTAAAATACCGGAATTCAGAATTTGGTCTTCACATGAAGTTCCTTGGTTAAACTACACCTCAGCAATACCTACTTACGATGAGTGGGAACCAGGGAGATGAAATCACATAACAAGGCGTTCAATGATCGCCCAACAAGTTGGGCTGGACAGTCACTACTGCGGCCTTTTTGGTGTATGTCGCTTCGCGCCAGTTTACACCAAAAATTCCTCCGCAGTGCCTGCCCATTAACGCGGCGTTAGGTGAATCAGTGAATCGAGCCATTACCATAATTTTATCTATCGTATTGTTGGCTTGTGCCGCTGTGCATTGGTATCTCGGCGGTCTATTAGTACAAGCCGAGAATCGAGTCATCTATAGTAACGAGCTTTTAAGCAGCGGCGGAGATAGCAGTTTTGCTGTCCTGCTCGGCCTATCTGCATTTGTTGTGAGTTTGCTTGGCGGCTTATTGGGTAAAAAGCTCTTCCTGTCGTCAATCTTGGCTTTAGTGTTTTTCGACTTTATGCTTTTTCTGGCTAACTTAGATGTGTCGCTAACCGAGTCTGTACTACTCGGAGACCACACATTATTGGTGGCATTCATATTTGCGTATTTGCTAGCCGTGTTTCACCTAACAAGTCAATTAACTACGCGCCTTCGGCGCCGGACGCAGCAAAGCTGCGCCGGTTATTGAGGCGTTAGAAGCAAATAGGATCGCGAATAGACATGGAGATGGTTGCAAAAGTATTGGACGTTTGGAATGCGTCACTGTGCCCAAAAATTGAGCTTGGCGGGCTTTACAGTAGGAATCCCACAGCCCACAAATGGAAAGCTACTTATCGAGCAATAGTGCTAAGGGAACTCACGTTCTGGCGTGTAACTGATCTACTCAATCAAATGGTTGTGCTTTCGAAGGCGGGCCATGTCTTAGGGGCAAGAATCCTACTTCGCAGTACGATTGAAACCACCGGCATACTCATTTACCTGAATCAGAAAATGCAGCTGGTCATTGAGGGCGTTGAAACTTTCAACGATTTCTCAGCACTTACAACGCAGTTAATGCTTGGGTCAAAAAACGAAAGCACCAGCCACGTAGCTATCAACGTCACGCATACAATCCTTCAAAAATGGTGCGAGAAGAAATATCCCGGAATATTTGCCATCTATACCGAACTCTGCGAAAGCGCCCATCCCAACTTTGAAGGTGTTTGCTTTGGCTACTCCCGCGTGAACGAGGAAGAGTATGAAACGGTATTCGAAAACAGATGACATGAACTGCATGGTGAAGGCTTGGAAGCCTTAACTATAGAGTTCTTGAAGGTATTTGAAGAAGAGTACAACAATGTGTGGCCAGCGGAGTTCGAGAGCCTCGAAAACTGGATTGTAAAAAATGATGAAAAGCTTGAAGCAGAGAAAGGCATCTAACAAGCGCATATTGATCAGCCGCTACGCGGCTTTGGACCTCCTTTCAGTCGGCCCCAAATGCGGGCGTTATGCATAAACACGGAGTACAAAAGTAGATGTATAGAAGAGGCAGGGAAAACACTTTGTTTTGGGATGGCGATTTAAGCGCAACCTTAGATAATCACGCCAAATCAGCCAAAGATAAAGTTGACGCTATCCATCAAGACCAATTTTTAGCGACTCCAATCGATGATCTGGTTGCCCACATTGTAAATGACTTATATGTCACCCCATTAGAACTCTATGAAGATAGAGCAGAAATGGATCAGCAAGAAGTCAGAGTAGATGTAAGCCATAATCGCAACCGAAACCCTTTCGGTGATAGTGGTCCAATAATGATTCCGGGAATTAAAGTTACCATATCAATCCCATATACGGGTGACCCTTCACTGTGGAAGTTAAAGCCAAACCAGTGGAGATCGACTATTCCACATGGGGATATTCGCTTGCCCAATAGGGATGGTGTTGGCTATCTGGATATTGTCATTCAGCAACCAGCCGATGACCCTCAACAACAAATAAAAGCACACCTTGATGACGTCCTTGATGGAGTTAGATTCTATATCAATAGCCAATCGTCACAGATTGAAGGGCATAACCAAGCACTTGAGGTAAATGTTAGAAGGCTCGTAGAAGCTAGGAGAGAGAGACTAAACAAGCATGACGGTCTTGCTGACTTTCTTAATATCTCAATGAAAAGGAACAATTCTGCGCCTAGTTTCAAACCTATCGATATTAAAAAGAAATTAGTGAAGCCTTTACCTCCGCCACCTCAATCTGGCTATGCGGCAGAGCCTGGTATAACAGTGGAGGATTATGAGCATATACTCTCAGTTATCCGGCATGAAGGTGCGACCTTTGAGGCTACACCAAAAACTTATGCCGTTCACGACGAAGAAGAACTTCGGGACATCATTCTTGCGCATCTGAATGGGCATTATAAAGGCGCAGCCTCTGGCGAAGCTTTCAGGAAGTTAGGCAAAACAGATATAAAAATTGAGAGCGATAATAGAGCGGCATTTATCGCTGAATGTAAAGTATGGCGAGGTGCTTCCGAACTTAGCAAGGCTATAGACCAACTACTTGGATACCTTACATGGCGAGATTGCAAAGCCTCAGTGATTATATTCAATAAACATAACAAGAAATTCACCGAGCTACTGGAGAAAACTCCAGAAATATTGAAGTCTCATCCTCGCTTTAAAAAATACGTAAAAGATGTTGGTGAGGGAGAGTGGCACTTTGAGTTTATGTCTAAAGACGACGATAGTCGCCTAATTCAATTACGTGTCTATGTATTTGATATCTACCATGATTCAAATGCATAACAAAGCCAGCCAGAGGGACTTCCGCACTGCGTGCTCCAGCCCCTGCTGGCGGCGTTATGCATCATAAGGAGCTACGATGAGTAGAACTATATTTTTCTTCGTGAAAGTATTTGATAAGAAAGAATATGCTGAAGATTTCATAAAAGGAAAGTTGTTCTCGAATCGGCTTTCTTTTTTTAGAAAATATGAAGAAGATGAATCAGCCAACCGAGGTGATAAGCACGAAGGTGTTGTTGGCTGGCATCAATCAGATCAAATACGCCTAAAAATCAATGGCAGAGTCATTACCGATCTTGCTGGTCCAGTAATGACTCAGATGAACTGGCATGATCACCTAAATGTTTTTTGTATTTATGCAGCTCATAGTGGTGAGTTTGAAGAAATTTCTGAAGAAACGATAGATGACTTCAAGAAGCAAATCTCTATCCCTGAAGAATGTAAGAATCTTGGCGAGTACGCCGTCATAGTCACCAATGTAACTAAATTTATTGAGCGAGTTAAAGCAGCAGTAAGATCCAACAATTATGAGCTTAATGCAGGGTTGGTTGAATATTATGATCCTACCAGATTCAATGGTTCTTTCTCAGAAGTGGAATCTATTTTTAGAAAGCGAGAAGAATATAAGCATCAAAAAGAATATAGATTTTCTTTTGATACAGGTATTGCAGGAACTGATCCTCTGATATTAAACATTGGTGACATTAGTGATATTACTATGCAGTGCAAAGTGTGCGAAATTAATGCACAGTTGGAAGTAAAACTTCCGAGTGATGAAAATGCATAACAAACGCAATCAAACGGATAAAATTTCCGCTACGCTCCAATTTTTCCGGTGTTGCGGGCGTTATGTTTTTGCATGGTCAGTAGTAGTCTTGAAGAAGGATTAAGGTATTGAACAGAGGTTACAAGGTATACGATTTTAAGATTATTTCAATGATGCCACCTGGAAAGTGGGCGGCAAGATTTGATGGGCATGAAGGGCTAGTGCCGATGGTCGGCTGGGCTTTGATTGAACGAAACAATTCTACTGAAATTAAAGGCATGATCGTTGCTGAGTACGGTCAAATACTCCCTTGTGACTGCTTTGAAAACTTTCTTTGCTATGAACCAACAGAAGTGCCAATTTCAGCAGTATAAACATAACAAGCGGCCGTTGAGGCCACTGAAAAACGTGGCGGGACGCGCAAAAAGCATGGCCCCAAGGCCGGGCGTTGTACTCAATGAGTAAAAGGAAACCAAAGAAATATGCATAACAACAGACAAGCCCTGGCTTTCGGCTCCGTCATTTTCCTGTTCATCGCATTTGTGATTATCATAGTATTGAGTTTGTGGCTATGGCCAAAATATAAGGTTTACAAGCAAGAGCTTAATGGTCAGGCTGCATTAAAAGAGGCTGAGTGGTCAAAGCAAATATTGATCGAAGAAGCGAAAGCGCGAGAGCAGGCTTCACTAATGCAAGCAAAGGCCAGAGTTACTCTAGCTCAGGCAGAGGGCGAAGCTCAGATCGTCAGAGCTAAGGCCGAGGGTGCTGCTGACATTGAACGGGCGAAAGCAACCGCTGAGGCAAATCGTATTATTGGTGAGTCCCTCAAGGATAATGAGGAGTACCTTAGATACATATGGATTAAGGGACTTCAGGATGGCTCAGGAGAACGAATTTATATTCCTACTGAAGCAGGTCTTCCCATTCTCGAAGCCGGAAAAGCTGGCAGTAGATGAGTACAACAAGCAAAGGCATGCTGGGACGGCCATGCCGCCTCTGCTTTTGGGAAGCCTAGCAAGACATCCATGTCAGTAATTTTTGAAAAACGGCTTTGCGGACTCGGTTTTCCCCGGCTTCGAGCGGCGCCTCCCAGCATAGCTGGCAACAGATTCATTGGTGGGCGGAGCCCACCCTACCCTGCGTTACTGGCCAGAAACACACAGCTGGCACCCGACTGGACGGCGGGCTGTGCCCACCATACCCCAGTCCTGCCAGGCTGATCACCCGATCAAACAAGCAAATAACCACCATCCACATTAATTGCTGCCCCTGTGGTATAGCTCGACGCAGCTGACGCCAGATACAGCACGGTACCTGCCATTTCTTCCGGCATGGCGACACGCTTCATCGGGATGTGCATCATCGCCATTTTCAGGATGGCATCGTTGCTGGTTAAAGTGCTGGCGAATTTGGTATCGGTCAGACCTGGCAGCAGTGCATTTACGCGAATACCCAGTTGCGCACATTCTTTGGCGAAGGTTTTGGTCATGCCGATGACGGCAGATTTGGTGATGGAGTAAATGCCCTGCATATCACCCGGTACCACACCGTTAACAGACGCGACGTTAACGATGGAACCGCCGCCATTTTTTTTCATTAATTTACCGCCGGCGATGGACATAAAAAAGTAACCACGGATATTCACGTCCACGGTTTTCTGGAAGGCGCTGAGGTCGGTATCCAGTACGTGGCCAAAGTATGGGTTGGCGGCGGCGTTATTAATCAGGATATCGAGTTTGCCGTGTTTTTCTTCGATGGTGTTAAAGCAGGCTTCGATCTGTTCCATTTCACCAATGTGGCAGGCCAGTGCTTCGGCACTGCCGCCGGCTTCTTTAATTTCATCGGCGACACGCTGACAGCCATCAATTTTACGGCTGGATACAATGACATGGGCACCGCTGGAAGCCAGCAGTTTGGCGATGGCTTCGCCGATACCACGGCTGGCACCGGTAACCAGTGCGACACGACCGGTCAGGTTAAAAAGTTCTGCTGGGTTTTTGCCTGGCGTTGTCATGGATGGGCTCCTGTTTGTTGTTATGCTGGTGCTGTTATGTTGATCTTATCGCTCAGCGATAGGTCAGAAAATGTTTTCCGGCTTCTGCCAGATGTTGTTGTTCGTTAAATGAGGCAAGGCTGAGTTTGCCACCGGAGCTGCTGTACAGCAGTTGCGTTATGCCACCGTTCAGCAGTGTCCAGTTAAGGTCGAAGGCTTTGCCATTACTCAGCTCAAGGCATTGCTGGGCAATGGCGGTTATCGGCCCGCCGGAGGTAAATACCACGGCATTTCTGCCGTTGGCCTGCTCCAGCAGCTGTTGCAGTGCCTCGCGTACGCGCGTGGTAAAGGCGCTCCAGGATTCGATATAGTCTGCGTCGTCAGCGCCGGCTGTCCAGCGTTCTACGGCTTTGGCAAACAGTTCCTGAAAGGCTTTGCGTTTATTCGGCTGTGCCATAATCCACGCGCCTAATACGGCCTTGTTTTTAAACTGCGGGTAAGCGCAAGCGATGACATCATCGGAATCGAATTCATTAAAGCCGGACATTTCGTGCACCGGGCCGTAACTTTTCCAGTACTTCTGCGCACCTTCCATGGTTTCCCGATGGCGCTGCATACTGCCATGAATCACCAGCTGCGCTTCGACCCCACGCATGGCCAGTGATTTACCCACCAGTTCACCCTGCATGTGACCTGTGTCAGACAGCTGGTCGTAATTGATTTTGCCGAAGCCTGCCTGTCCGTGGCGTACTAAATAAATACTCGCCACTTAACGCATACCTGATTGCCGGATGATTTTTTTGCAGCGCCAGTTCAGGTAGTGAACGAAAAACCAGAAGTGTTTAAACGCAGGGTTGTCTGTCTGCTTGTGGTGATAGCGGTAATAAATCTGCTGCACGATGACGGCCAGACGGAACAGACCGAATACTTCGTAAAATGGCCACAGGGATTTATCCAGCCCCATTTTATCGCAGTAATAGCTGACAATTTCTTCGCGCGTCAGCATGCCTCTCAGATGGCTGGGCTGGCGGCGGATGGACTGCATCAGTTTATCGTCATCGGATTGTACCCAGTAGGCCAGTGCGCCACCGAGGTCCATTAACGGATCGCCCAGTGTCGCCATTTCCCAGTCGAGGACGCCGATGATTTCTCCCGGGTTATCCGGGTTTAATACTACGTTATCCATACGGTAATCGTTGTGGATAATGCAGGTTTTTACGTCGGCTGGCATATTGGCCTGCAGCCATTTCATGGTCTTTTTAAAGCCGGGCACATTCCAGGTGCGGGATTTGGTGTAACGGCTGCTCCAGCCTTCGACCTGACGCTGCACATAGCCGGCCCCTTTGCCCAGATCATCCAGACCTGCTGCCTGATAATCCACCTGATGCAGGTCGATGAGTTTATCGAATACGGAAATGCACAGATCGCGTGCCTGTTGCTCCGACAGCTTCATGCCTTTCGGCAGGTTGCCACGGGGAATGATGCCGCGCATTCGTTCCATAATGTAAAAATCGCTGCCAACGACACTCTGGTCTTCGCAGAAAGCGATCATTTCCGGCACATAAGGGTAAACCGGCTTGAGGCGCGCCATGGTGTTGTATTCGCGCTTCATATCATGGGCACCGGCGGCTTTATGGCCCGCGGGCGGGCGGCGCAGAATCAGATCGTTGTGGGCGAAGCGGTCGGCGTATTTCAGGTGATAGGTCAGGTTGGATGCGCCGCCGGAAAATTGCTTTACCGCCGGCAGCTCATCACCGTAATCGTGACCTTCTTTTTTCAGCCAGTCATGCACCGCCTGCACATCGAAAGCATCGCTGTCGCGCAGTGCTTTGGCTTCATCAATAAACTGCTCGCTCATCTCAGGCCTTCCCGTTGCCCATCACACTCTGACTGTCGCCCGTGGCGAAAGACTTACGCTGCTGTTCGCGCTTCTTCAGGCCTTCGGCCATTTTCAGCATGCCTTTGTTGAACAGGAAGGGCACGTATTTTTTGAAAAAGTAAGCACGGCGGCCGGCAGGATGCGGATTGCAGATTTTCTCGTTTTTCAGCACCGCTTTATAAGCTGCTTCGGCGATGTCGTCAGCATCCAGAGCGGAGGCTTCAAATACTTTATCGACGAACTTGAGCATGTCCGGATCGGAGGTTTTCATGCCGTGATTAAGATTGGTGCGGAAGAAACCCGGGCACAGAGCGGTAACACCGATACCGTACGGCATCAGTTCAAAATGCATGGTTTCTGACAGCGCGACTACGGCGGCTTTGGTGGCGTTGTAGGAGGACATGGACGGCGCTTTCAGCAGGCCGGCCAGCGAGGCCACGTTGACGAAGGCGCCGTGACCCTGTTGTTTCATCATGGGGGTGAAGGTACGGCAGCCCAGTGCTACGCCTTTGAGGTTGATGTCGATGATCCAGTCCCACCAGGCCCAGTCACCGTCTTCGATACGGTCGCCGGTGGCAACGCCGGCATTATTGATCACGATGTCGATGCCGTTCCAGCGGCTGACGACTTCACGGTGCAGCTGGTTCCAGGCTTCTTCACTGCGTACGTCCAGCTCGTGAATCCAGCCTTTGCCGCCAGCGTTTTCGACCATGCTGAGGGTTTCTGCCGCGCCTTCCATGTTGATGTCAGCGATGCAGATATGGGCGCCTTCCCGGGCGTAACGCAGGGCCATGGCGCGACCGAGACCGCTGGCAGCACCTGTGATCAATACTTTTTTCATTATGAGTTCCTCAAATGCGAATGCAGCCTGATGGCTGCGATTATTATTGTGATTCATATGGCCCGTTAAGGGGCAAATGCGCCAGAAGTCGAAGCTCGTATCTGAGCCCGGGCCAGAGTTTGAGCCCGGGCCTGAGCAGATTCAGGTTCTGGCGCACTGGGCGCTTACTGCGCCATAAATTTCTTATATTTCATCATTTCGATCTTAGCGATCAGCTTGCGGTGCACTTCATCCGGACCGTCGGCCAGACGCAGGGCGCGGGCAGCGGTGAACAGACCAGTAAGCGGGAAGTCTCCTGACAGGCCGCCACCACCGTGCATCTGCATGGCAGCATCAATGATCTGCTGTGCCATGTTCGGCGCGATCACTTTGATCTGTGAGATTTCGCTCATGGCGCCCATGGCGCCGACTTTGTCGATCATCCATGCCGCTTTGAATACCAGCAGGCGTGCCTGTTCGATGTTCATCCGCGCATTGGCGATGACATCGGCGTTGCCGCCGAGCTTGACCAGAGGTTTATGGAAGGCGGTACGGCTGGCAGCACGCTGACACATGAGTTCCAGCGCTTTTTCCGCCATACCGATTAAGCGCATACAGTGGTGAATACGGCCCGGCCCCAGGCGGCCCTGAGCAATTTCAAACCCCCGGCCAGGACCAGCGATCATATTGCTCAGCGGCACGCGCACGTTGTCGAAGCTGACTTCGCCGTGACCGTAAGGCTCATCGTAAAAGCCAAACACCGGCAGCATACGTTCGATTTTTACCCCGGGGGCATCGAACGGGAACAGCACCATGGAATGCTGCTGATGGCGCGGTGCATCCGGGTTGGTGAGGCCCATGAAAATGCCGACTTTGCAGTTCGGGTGGCCAACGCCGGTGCTCCACCATTTGCGGCCGTTGAGTACCACTTCGTCACCTTCAACCACGGCGGTGGCTTCCATATTGGTGGCGTCAGAAGAGGCTACACCCGGTTCCGTCATACAGAAAGCAGAGCGGATTTCACCGGCCAGCAGAGGCGTCAGCCATTGCTCCTGCTGCTCTGGCGTGCCGTATTTTTCCAGCACTTCCATATTGCCGGTGTCCGGTGCGTTACAGTTAAAGATTTCCGGGGCAATAAAGGAACGTCCGGTGAGCTCGGCGACGGCGGCGTATTCCAGCGTGCTCAGACCGGCACCGAAGTGTTCATCCGGCAGAAACATATTCCACAGGCCTGCGTCGCGGGCTTTGGCTTTCAGCTCTTCAATGATGGGCAGCACGGTCCATTTGTTGTCCAGACTGTGCAGCTCGCGCAGGTAGTCTTCTTCAACCGGCTCAATTTCTTCCTTCATAAAGGCTTTGACGCGCTTCAGGTAATCCTGAGCTTTGGCGGAATGCTGGAAATCCATGCTGACCTCGTGCTGTTTGTTGTAATGATGATGCGAGTGTAGGGGGAATATTTTTATTTATTAAATGAATACTTTTAATACCAATGTATTCGTATAGGTAATGATTATCCGCCGCCATAATCCCTCCGCAGTGTCTATTATTAGAGACTGATGTTCAGGTACTGCTGTACGCCGGGGTGTGTTGCTCCGTATGCGCAGCACTGCGGCGAGACAGGTTCGCCCTGAGAGGATTAACAACGCACCATGTTCAGACGAATCCCGTATCCGGTTAACGAGCAGGACCAACAGCAGAGAGCGCGTCGGGTACTGCAGATCAGCGGCCTGTCTGCACTGGGTCTGTTGCTGGCCGCCGTGGTGGCTGATCCACGCATCGTGCATTACATCGTGGTGGGTATCGGCGTGCTGGTGGTGGTTGCCTGGTTTGCCTGGAAGCAACGGCTGACCATCGCGGTGAATCTGTTTCTGTGGGCTATGACGCTGTTTCTGTCGGCGCTGGCGTGGTTATCGGAAGGGGTACGCGATATGGCGTTAATGGCCTATCCGGCGGTGCTGATCTTCTCGGCTATTCTCGGCGGACGCTCGCTGTTCTTCCCTCTGCTCTCCTTTATGATTCTGTTCGCTACTGTGGTGGGGTTTATGACCCTCTACGGTTTCCATGAGGCTTACTATTACGAGTTGGGCTTCCGCCATATTGTGTTCGCCGATGTGATTCTGGCCATGACCGGGTTCAGTGCTTACATTCTGATCCGTGATCAGCGCCGGCTGATGATTTCTCTGCATGAGGAAAACCGCCGGGTAAAAGAGAACGAAAATCTGATCGGCGCGCTGGCCAATGTCGATCAGCTGACCGGGCTGGCTAACCGGCGTTATCTGGAAGCGGAGTTTGAGCACAGGTTTAAAATCTGCCGGCGGCAGAAAAGTTGCCTGGCCATGCTGTTCTTCGATCTGGATAACTTCAAACCGGTGAACGACTCCCTCGGTCATGCGGCCGGCGATACCCTGCTGCGACAGATGGCCGAACGCATGAATAAGCTGATCGGCGAAGATGATGTGCTGTGTCGCTTTGGCGGCGATGAGTTTCTGCTGCTGACGGCGTTCAACCCGGGTGAGGAAAAACGCATCAATCAAGTGGCTCAGGCGCTGATCGACGCTGCCACCCGGCCTTTCTTTATTATGGATACTCTGATCGAGGTGTCGGCTTCCGTTGGGGTGGCATTTGCGCCTCAGCACGGCACCAGCTTCAGCGAGCTGTGCCAGCACGCCGACCTGGCGATGTATCAGGCCAAGGATGATGGCCGTCATATCTTCCGTATTTACGATGACAGCATGAAACGGCTCAGCAAAGAAAAGCTGAACATGATGGCCAGCCTGCGCGATGCGCTGAAAAACCGCGAGTTCACCGTGCAGTATCAGCCGCAGATCCGCCTTGGCAACGGCAGTGTCTGTGGCGCCGAAGCGCTGATCCGCTGGCGCCTGGGAAGCGGTGCCTTTGTATCGCCGGCGGACTTTATTCCGCTGGCGGAGAGTACCGGCATTATCGTCGATATCGGTTATTGGGTGCTGCGCGAGTCCTGTATTGCCTGTGCTCAGTGGCGCAGCCAGGGGCATCAGGATATGACGGTGTCGGTGAATCTTTCTTACGTGCAGTTCCGCGACGGTGATCTGCCCGGCAAGGTGAAAACCGTGCTCAACGAAACGGGCCTGCCGCCGTCGGCGCTGGAACTTGAGCTGACTGAATCCATGCTGATTGGCGAAAGCGTGCACGTGCAGCGGCAGATGGATGAACTGCATCAGCTGGGGGGGCGCTTTGCCATTGATGATTTCGGCACCGGCTATTCCAACCTCGGTTATCTGCAGCGTTTTAATGCATCAAGGCTGAAAGTGGATAAGTCGTTTGTGTCTGATCTGGGGCAGTCCGACCGCGACCGGCCACTGGTGCGGGCGATCATTCAGATGGCGGACAGCCTAAACATGCAGGTAGTAGCGGAAGGCGTAGAAGACGAACTGACCCTGCAACAGTTACAGCAGATGGGCTGCCACGAAGCACAGGGCTATTACTGGTCACCGGCACGGGTCAGTCAGGAATTTATCCACTGGATTGAAGAACACAATTCAGCCCCGCGCGAAGACTGATCCGCTGCGCTCAGCTTTCCTGACTGGTTACTGCAATATAGTGTCCGCGCCCTGAGGATTTCGCCTGGTACAAGGCTTTATCTCCTGCTGCCAGTACCGTATTGAGCGAACTGCCCTGGCGCACAAAGCAGCCGCCGATACTGGCCGACAGGCCGACTGACGCGTTCTCCAATGGCAATTCTGTGTGGCTCAGCACGTAACACAGACGCTGTCCCAGCTGATGCAGAACATCTTCATCCGGTGCTTTCACCAGCACCAGAAACTCATCACCGCCCCAGCGGGCAGCGTAGTCATAAAGGCGCAGATGGGTGCGGATGGCATCGGCGGTGGCTTCCAGTGCACGGTCACCGATGGCGTGACCGAAGCGGTCATTCACATCCTTAAAGTTATCCATATCAATCCACAGGATGCCGAAGTTTTTGTCCTCGCGTTCCAGCCGGTTCATATGGCGGGTGAGGTGTAACAGCATACCGCGGCGGTTAAGCAGACCGGTTAACGGATCGGTCTGGGTCAGCTTTTCCAGCTCCTGCGTACGTTGCTGTACGCGCTCCTCCAGCTCCTGCTGATGGCGGGTAATCTGCAACGCCATATTATTGAAGTGACGCATCAGACGGCCGGTTTCGCCGGTTTTGTGTTCAGGCAGAGGCGTGATACGCCCGGTATCGCGCAGCTCGCTGATGGCATGATCGAGGTCTTCGACAGGGCGCAGGATGTGGCGGTTGAAGGCCAGATTAAACAGCAGCAGAAAAATGACCAGCGTAACCGCAGCCAGAATAATCAGATCACTGAAGGTGTTCAGTGGCACCAGCTGATCAACATCCTGCAGAGTCATAACGTACCAGTCGATTTCCGGCAGATAAATAATGCCGGTGAGGTACTGCTTATCACTGTGAGTCAGGTACAGACTGCTCACCTTGCCCGGGTTCTGCTGGCTGTTGTCCATGGCCTGGCGCACAGCCTGTTTATCACGCTCTGTATCCATCAGCTGCCAGATGGTTTTCTGTTCAGACTCGTTTTTGGCGATGCTGTTGAAGTCGATCTGGTTGAGGTCGTGGGAAATCTGAATGGCGCCCTGATGATCAAACAGCATATTGCTGATGCCAGGTTCGTTGGTGGTGGCGATGTGATCTATGTACTGGCTGAGATCCAGCCCGGTACCGACCACGCCAAGGATGCGGTCGTCAGCGCGCATCAGAATATCAATCCAGAGTTTGGTGACACCCAGCTGCACATCCGGATTCACATTCAGATGAATGTCGCGGTTCTGATCGATGATGCTGTAGAACCAGCTGTCGTCCGGATTTTCTCTGTGCAGAGTGTAACGGTACTCGGCACCGGCAAATTCATTGGCGGCGTTGTTATGGTAGTAGTCGCCGGAATCCAGCAGAGCGACGAAGAAACTCTGGTCAGCAAAGTTCTGGCGGAAGGCTTCCATTTCGGCCAGTGCCCGTTGCTTCTTTTCCGTATTATCAGGATCGCGGCTCCAGTCGCGCAGTATTTGCGAATCGGCAAACTGGCGCGCCAGTGCAACTTCGCGGATCAGCGGCTGCAGTGAGCGCTCTTCCTCCAGTTTTACCTGGGTTGAGAAATAGCGCACCGACCACTCTTCAACGATATCGAGGACAATTTTCTGTCCGGCAAACCAGACACCGGCTCCACCCAGTAACATCAGGATGCAGGTGAGCAGTATAAATCTTGGTTTGAGGTTCATTGTATTCCCGGTAACAGCATTCGTGGCGCGGAGTATATCTAAATGATGGTACGGCGTATCCAGAAAACGCACATTGATCTGAGGCTTGAGCGTCATCCGCTAAATAGTTGATATATAACTGATTAAATATAGACAGGTTTACCGGATACGGTAGTTGAAAGACACAATTGAGGGAAAAATATTCAACTCCAGGATAGGTCGTCTGAATTGCAGGATTTTCGTGGCATTAATTTGGTGCGTCGCGATCTTTTATTGTGCGTTTGCGGGGCGAAAAAATACGCCATCAGCCGCATATTGCGGTATCCGGCATAAGTTTGTGCGCTTAATTACAGGAAATATGCACTGAAATAGTAATTGGTACAGGGCTTGCTCAGGAGAGTCCGCAAGCCTTAGAGCTACGCAGCGTTTTTCGCTGACGAAAAAGATAATCAAACCAAGAAGGACGGACTCCATGAAACAATCAGGATTTAAATCTCTGAGTAAAGTATCCAAGGTACTGGCGACGGCAACACTGGCTGCCGGTATCAGTCTGGCAAACGCTGCTGACACCATTAAAGTGGGTGTACTGCACTCGCTGTCCGGCACCATGGCAATTTCTGAAACCACGCTGAAAGACACTGTGCTGATGATGGTGGAAGAGCAGAACAAAAAAGGCGGGCTGCTGGGTAAAAAGCTGGAGCCTGTTGTAGTTGACCCTGCATCTAACTGGCCTCTGTTCGCGGAAAAAACCCGCGAGCTGCTGGAAAAAGATAAGGTGGATGTAATTTTCGGTTGCTGGACTTCGGTATCCCGTAAATCCGTTCTGCCTGTGATCGAAGAACTGAACGGTCTGATGTTCTACCCGGTTCAGTACGAAGGTGAAGAATCTTCTTACAACGTTTTCTACACTGGCGCTGCGCCAAACCAGCAGGCTATTCCTGCGGTTGATTATCTGATGAATGAAGTGGGCGCCAAGCGCTGGGTTCTGGCCGGTACCGACTACGTTTACCCACGTACTACCAACAAAATTCTGGAAAGCTATCTGAAGTCTAAAGGCGTTGCCGAAAAAGACATCATGATCAACTACACCCCATTTGGTCACTCCGACTGGCAGACCATTGTTTCCGACATCAAAAAATTCGGCAGCACCGGTGTTAAAACCGCAGTGGTTTCTACCATTAACGGTGACGCCAACGTTCCTTTCTACAAAGAACTGGCTAACCAGGGCGTAAGTGCGGAAGACATTCCTGTGGTTGCTTTCTCTGTGGGTGAAGAAGAACTGTCTGGTTTTGACACTGCTCCGCTGGTTGGTCACCTGGCTGCCTGGAACTACTTTATGAGCGCGCCTTCTGAAGCCAACGATGAGTTTATCGCTTCATGGCACAAGTTCATTAAAGACGACAAGCGCGTAACCAACGATCCGATGGAAGCAACTTACATTGGCTTCAACATGTGGGCAAAAGCGGTAGAAAAAGCCGGCACCACAGATGTTGATAAAGTGGAAGCTGCGATGATCGGTATCGAAGTACCTAACCTGACCGGTGGCGTTGCGAAAATGAACAAAAACCATCACCTGAGCAAGCCGGTTCTGATCGGTGAAATCCAGGAAGATGGTCAGTTCGATATCGTTTGGGAAACCGACGATGTCGTTCCGGGTGATGCCTGGACTGACTTCCTGCCAGAAAGCAAAAACCTGATCTCTGACTGGACCGCACCAGTCAACTGCGGTAACTACAATACCGTTACCAAAACCTGTGGCGGCAGCATGGCAACTGCTGAGTAAGCGGCTGTCCGGCCTCTCTGTGTCATGCAGAGAGGCTGTTTGCTGAATCCAGTTACGGCCGCCAGGCCGTTTCTCAGGCCGAATTCAGGCCAGAACAAAAAACAGGAAAATCCCATGCTGATGTATTGCAGACAGGTAACTATTACCCTGATGCTGCTGCTCTGTGGTGCCACCGTGTGTGCAGAAGATGCTGTCGCAGAAAGTGAAGCGCCCACCGGCCTGTATCAGATAAGCCAACAGCTCATTGATGCCAACTACAGTGAAAAAGCCGCTATTGCAGCGCAGATTGCTGCCGTTGATTCTGACCGTTCCCTGCTGATTCTTCAGACTCTGCTTGACGGTAATCTCTATTATAAAAAAGACGACAACAGCCTGCTGATTGTTGCCGATGAAGACAATATTAGAAATGCGTTTACGGATGAAGCCGTAACGGATCTCGGACGTCGTGATAAGCGTAAAATCGGCGTGAATAATTCTCTGCGCGGTACGTTACGCAGTCTTATTTCTCAGGCGCAGATCAATTCAAAAAATGTGGAGATTCGAACCGCTGCAGCAACCAACCTGCTGAAAAACAGCGATGACGTCGATCTCGAATTTGTTCAGACGGCCCTCGGCAAAGAACAGAACAGCGATGTGAAAGAAATATTATCTCTGGTGCGCGGACTGGTGCTGCTGAAAAGCGATGACAAGTCTCAGCGACTGGAAGGACTGAATGCACTGGAAGGTTCTCTGTACCCGGAAGTGCGGGCTGGCCTGACGCAGTTTTCTGCTGGCTTCAGTGAGGATGAACAGAAGTCCCGTGCTGATGAATATAAGCTGGTGCAGAAGTATCTGGCGGATATTAATTCCATGCTGAACCTGAATGGCTATGCCGAAAATTTATATTTCGGCCTGGCATTAGGGGCCGTTCTGCTGCTGGCAGCAATCGGCCTGGCCATCACCTTTGGTGTGATGGGCGTCATTAATATGGCCCATGGCGAAATGATTATGCTGGGTGCCTACACCACGTATGTGGTTCAGCAGCTTATGCCGGACCATATCGGACTGTCGCTGATAGTATCGATTCCCGCTGCATTTCTGGTCTCAGGTGCGGTCGGTGTTGCTATTGAACGTGGTGTTATCCGCCATCTTTACGGACGCCCGCTGGAAACGCTTCTGGCTACCTTTGGTATCAGCCTGATTCTGCAACAGGCGGTGCGCTCCATTTTCAGTCCGCTTAACCGTCAGGTGGCAACGCCGGACTGGATGGCTGGTACCTTTATGGTCAACCCGGCGCTGGAACTGACCTGGAACCGGTTATACATCATTATTTTCAGTCTGCTGGTACTGGCGATGCTGGCGCTGGTGCTGAAACGCACTCTGTTCGGTCTGCAAATGCGCGCCGTCACCATGAACCGGCCAATGGCCAGTTCCATGGGCATTAAAACCGGCTGGGTTGATGCGCTGACATTTGGTCTTGGTTCCGGTATTGCCGGTATCGCTGGTGTGGCGTTGTCACAGCTGACCAACGTCGGTCCGAACCTCGGGCAGGCGTATATCATCGATTCCTTTATGGTGGTTGTGTTCGGCGGTGTGGGTAATTTGTGGGGCACATTAGTGGCGGCGATGTCGCTCGGTGTGGCTAATAAAATTATTGAACCTATGGCAGGTGCAGTACTGGCAAAAATTCTGGTGCTGGTCTTCATCATTCTCTTTATTCAGAAACGGCCGCGCGGACTGTTCGCGCTGAAAGGCCGTGCTGTCGATAACGCATAAGGAGGCAGCATGAATACAACTGATAACATGGGTCCGTTAACCCGTTTGATTATGAACGATGCCGCAGGGCGCAAATTATTGCTGGTACTCGTTGTATTGGCGGTAGTGGTTCCCTTCTGCAATCTGGTGTTTGAGCCGGGCTCATTTTTCCATATTTCTACCTACACCATGACTCTGCTGGGCAAGTATCTGTGCTATGCCTTGCTGGCCATTGCGGTGGATTTAATCTGGGGTTACTGCGGAATTTTAAGCCTGGGCCACGGCGCCTTTTTCGCACTCGGTGGTTACGCCATGGGGATGTATCTGATGCGTCAGATCGGTGACCGCGGCGTGTATGGCAATGCCGAGTTACCGGATTTTATGGTGTTCCTGAACTGGCAGGAACTGCCATGGTACTGGTACGGCTTTGATCAGTTCTGGTTCGCCATGCTGATGGTCTTACTGGCACCGGGTATTCTTGCCTTTGTGTTTGGCTTTTTAGCCTTCCGCTCCCGGGTGACGGGTGTTTATCTGTCGATTATTACTCAGGCCATGACCTATGCACTGTTGCTGGCATTCTTCCGCAACGATATGGGCTTCGGTGGTAACAATGGTTTAACTGACTTTAAAGATATTCTCGGCTACAGCCTGCAGGCGGATGGTACCCGTGCGGTGTTGTTTATTGCATCTGTGCTGGCGGTCATTCTTGGTTATCTGATCAGTCGTTTTATTGTGACATCAAAACTCGGCCGGGTGCTGGTAGCGATTCGCGATGCGGAATCCCGTGCACGTTTTCTCGGTTACCGGGTGGAATACTACAAGCTGTTTGTATTTGTGGTGTCGTCAATGCTGGCCGGTGTTGCCGGTGCGCTTTACGTTCCTCAGGTAGGCATTATTAACCCGGGTGAATTTGCACCCATTAACTCCATTGAAATTATTATCTGGGTGGCAGTCGGTGGCCGGGGAACCATTTATGGCGCAGTGATCGGTGCGGTACTGGTGAACTACGCCAAGACGTATTTTACCGGCGCTTTTGCTGAACTCTGGCTGTTTATGCTCGGCGGACTGTTTGTGCTCAGTACTCTGTGGTTACCAAAAGGTGTTGTTGGCTTATGGGCACAGTTAAAAGAAAAGCGGGCGATAAAAAACAGCGGCAATGGAGCAGACAGTAATACAGCGGTCAGCGGAGGAGATGCATCATGAGCCCGGTACCAAAGCATATTGATAATCCCGCTGTTCTTTATATGAATGGCGTCAGCGTCAGCTTTGATGGCTTTAAAGCGCTGAACTCTTTATCCATGGTGATCGCGCCGGGAGAAATGCGCGCCATTATCGGCCCCAACGGTGCCGGTAAAACCACCATGATGGATGTGATTACCGGCAAAACCCGCCCGGATGAAGGCGATATCGTTTTTACTGATGCGGCAAAAACAAAATTCGATCTGACTAAGTTTGACGAAGCGGATGTAGCGAACCTGGGTGTTGGCCGTAAATTCCAGAAGCCATCCGTTATCGAAAGTCTGACAGTATTTGAAAACCTGGAAATGTCGTTAAAAGGTGGTCGCAGTATCTGGCAGGCGCTGTTTCATAAGCTGTCTGGCAAGCAGGATGAAAAGCTGCAGGGAATTCTGCAGATGATTGATCTGGAAGATAAGCGTGACTGGATGGCCGGCAGTTTGTCTCATGGTCAGAAGCAGTGGCTGGAAATTGGTATGTTGCTTGGGCAGGAGCCTGAGCTGCTGCTGATCGACGAACCCGCTGCCGGTATGACGGATGAAGAAACCATGAAAACAGCAGAACTGTTCAAACGTCTGGCACAGAAACATTCGTTAATGGTGGTTGAGCACGATATGGATTTTATCGAAGCACTGGATTGTAAAGTCACTGTGCTGCATGAAGGTCGTGTACTGGCGGAAGGCTCTCTGGATACGGTGAAAGCCAATCCACAGGTTATTGAAGTGTATCTGGGTCGCTGAGCGCGTTGAGGAGTGGATTATGTTAACGGTAAATAAACTCGACGTTGCCTATGGTGCCAGTCAGGCGTTGTATAACGTCTCCATGACCGCGGAAGTAGGCAAGGTTACCTGTGTTCTGGGTCGTAACGGCGTGGGCAAAACCACGTTGATGAAAGCGCTGTCTGGTCATCTGGCCCCGCGGGCTGGCGATATTCAGTGGCTGGGGGAATCGCTGAATGGTAAAGCGCCATATGACCGTGCCCGTCAGGGTATTGCTTATGTCCCTCAGGGGCGCGATATCTTTGCCCAGCTTACTGTGGAAGAGAATCTGCAGACGGCTTTTTCTGCGCTGCCCAGGAATCAGCGTTCGATCGACGCCGAAGTTTTCTCGCTGTTTCCTGTGTTGCAGCAGATGCTGAAACGTCGTGGCGGGGATTTGTCTGGTGGACAGCAGCAACAGCTGGCGATTGCCCGGGCCTTGCTGTTACGCCCCAAGGTTCTGATTCTGGATGAGCCGACGGAGGGTATTCAGCCGTCCATCATCAAGGATATCCAGCGGGTGATTGAGCTGCTGCGCGACCGCGGCGAAATGGCCATTGTGCTGGTCGAACAGTATCTGGATTTTGCTGCGGAACTGGCGGATGAGTTTATTATTCTGGAACGCGGCCGGGTGGTGGCATCCGGTGCCGGAGATGAGCTGAAAACCTCCGAGGAAGCCAGACGCCTGCTGGCAATCTGATGGCCGCGGTTCTTTTGCAATAACTTTGGCAGCTGTAGTCGCAACTACAGCAGCAACTACAGCAGATGACTGTAGTTGCTCTTTGACCGGGCCGTTCTGATTCTCAGTCGGCCTGTTCCAGCTGGGTCAGCTTCTCTTCCAGCTCCAGCAGTTTGCTCTGGGTGCGGCGCAGGGATTCGGCCTGCACTTCAAATTCTTCCCGGGTGACCAGATCTGCGCTGGTCAGCAGGCTTTGCAGCTGACTTTTGATCATCAGTCGCAGGTCGTCACTCAGCCCTGAAAGTGGACTTTTTTGCATCAGTTGCTCAATACGGGTGCGAATCTGGTCTGGTGTCATTGTGCTCGTGTCCTCATAAATTCAGTCAATCCTATCACGTAACACCGCTGATGTTGCTTTGAATCAATTGCCGTTGCGCTGCTTTAATGCCGTTTAAATTGGCATGCATCAAAATGGTGCTATGTTTTATGTGTTTGTGATCACTTGTTGTGCATTTTTGCCTTGCGCGCACCAGAAAATTCCGGCAAAAACATGTAAATCCCCGCAAAAGATTGATAACACCCTGATACTACGGAGGTTTTTCAAAGTTGGCACACCGAGTGCTAATACAGCGATACCTGGTTTTAATCGAAAGAAAACGGTGCGCAAGCACCAACAACCAAAAGCTACCAAAAGCTTTCGCTAACTGATGAAGGAAAAGAACCATGAAAAAACTGTCTAAAGCTATCGTTCTGGCAAGCGCAATGACTGCTGGCCTGGCTGCTGTAAACACTGCACAGGCTGCTGACGTAGAAGTTTCAGCTTCTGCTGGTGTTTCTAACATGTACCTGTGGCGCGGTCTGGATCTGGGCTACGGCGCAGCTATGGTTGACGGCTCTCTGGATATCGCCATGGGCGGTGCTTACGCTGGTGTTTGGACTGCATCCGGCTACTCAAGCTGGGGCTCTGAGTACGACCTGTATGTTGGTTATGCTGGTGAAGTTGAAGACTTCAGCTACGACGTAATGCTGGCTACTTACACCTACCCAAGCTCTGCTGGCGGTGCTGACCAGCCAGACTCAGAAGGCAACACTTTTGACTTCTCTGAATACATCATCAGCCTGGGTTACATGGGTGCTTCCCTGTCTTACACCGGCTCTATGGGTGCAGAAAGTAGCGACGACTACAGCTACATCACTCTGGGTTACGGCTACGACGCTTACTCTGTAATGGTTGGTATTTCTGACGACGAAGGTTCAGAAGCTGATTACACCCACGTTGACCTGTCTTACGCTGTGAACGACAACCTGTCTTTCACTCTGAGCAAAATCGTTGATATGGATGAAGATGATTCCTACGACGACGACCTGAAAGTCGCTTTCTACTACAGCCTGCCTGTAGAACTGTAAAACAGTTACAATGGCCCATGCCCCCGCATGGGCCATCTTAAAAAACCAATACGTAGCATTTTAGAAAAGGGGTTTTCTATGAAACTCATTACTGCTGTGGTCAAGCCATTCAAACTGGACGACGTGCGTGAAGCACTGTCTGAGATTGGCGTTCAGGGCATCACAGTGACCGAAGTGAAAGGTTTCGGCCGTCAGAAGGGTCACACAGAACTGTACCGTGGTGCTGAATACGTGGTGGATTTTCTGCCTAAAGTAAAAATCGATGTAGCAGTGGCTGACGATCTGACCGACAAGGTTATCGAAGCAATCACTAAGGCTGCGAACACTGGCAAGATTGGTGACGGCAAAATCTTCGTTACTTCTCTTGAACAGGTTATCCGTATCCGTACCGGTGAGACCGGCGCAGACGCGATTTAATCTCTAGTTTTAAAAATTCAAAGATTTAAGAGCCTTATGCGGGGGGCTTAGAATGGAAAATCAAGTTTATGCACTGCAGTACGCCATGGATACCTTTTATTTCCTGGTGTGTGGCGCACTGGTAATGTGGATGGCGGCAGGTTTCGCCATGCTCGAAGCGGGTCTGGTTCGTGCGAAAAACACGACTGAGATCCTGACCAAAAACATCGCGCTGTACGCGATCGCATGTACCATGTACCTGGTTTGCGGTTACGAATTAATGTACGGCGGTGGTTTCTTCCTGAGTGGCACTGACAGTGTTGCTTCTATGACTGACGAAGCTGTTGCAGGCGTTCTGGCTGCACAGGCTGATTACCGTAACGGCGTTGAAGATGCTTCTATGCCTTATTCCGGTGCTTCTGACTTCTTCTTCCAGGTAGTATTCGTAGCGACTGCTATGTCTATCGTATCCGGTGCTGTTGCTGAGCGCATGAAGCTGTGGGCTTTCCTGGCTTTCGCTGTAGTTATGACTGGTTTCATCTACCCAATGGAAGGTTCCTGGACCTGGGGCGGTAACGCTGTATTCGGCATGTTCGAACTGAGCTACTCCGACTACGCTGGTTCCGGTATTGTTCACATGGCTGGTGCCGCAGCTGCTCTGGCTGGTGTAATCCTGCTGGGTGCACGTAAAGGCAAATACGGCCCTAACGGTGAAGTACGCGCTATTCCAGGTGCAAACCTGCCGCTGGCGACTCTGGGTACTTTCATCCTGTGGATGGGTTGGTTCGGCTTCAACGGCGGTTCTACTCTGCAGCTGTCTGACGTAGGCGTTGCTAACGAAGTAGCTTCCGTATTCCTGAACACTAACGCAGCTGCAGCTGGTGGTCTGATTGCCGCTCTGCTGGTTGCTTACATCCTGTTCCGCAAAGCGGATCTGACCATGGCTCTGAACGGTGCTCTGGCTGGTCTGGTTGCTATTACTGCAGAACCTGCTGACCCAAGCCCATTCCTGGCTACTATCATCGGGGCTATCGGTGGTGGTCTGGTAGTGTTCTCTATCCTGACTCTGGATAAACTGAAAATCGACGATCCTGTAGGTGCTATCTCTGTACACGGTGTTGTAGGTCTGTGGGGTATCTTCGCAGTACTGCTGTCCGATGCTGATGCAACCTTCATGGGTCAGCTGGTAGGCGCCCTGACTATCTTCATCTGGGTATTCGTAGCCTCCTTCATCGTATGGGCCATCCTGAAAGCTGTGATGGGTCTGCGTGTAAGCGAAGAAGACGAGTACGAAGGTGTGGATCTGTCCGAATGTGGTATGGAAGCCTACCCAGAGTTCACCAGCAAGTCTTAAGATGTGCTGAACTCTGAACTGAAGAAAGCCGGTCTCTGACCGGCTTTTTTTATGGACGGAATCCGGCAGCGGGAAATAAATGGGCTGAGGTGGCATATGGAGCAGCGTTAAAACAGGGCCACGGCGGAATTGAAGCAAACCCGCTGGCTGTTTTTGCATAAAGCACCGTCTGCCGGAATGAATAAAGCGCTGTCTGCTGGAGTTAAATAAATACACGGCTGTTAGCGTTCAGAGTGATAAACCGCGTTAAATGGAAATTCACACGACTGTATTGGCGGCATTATCTGAGGAAGGTCCGGCGGGTTTAATAACTGAAAACAGGCGGATATTCAGTCGGCTGCATCGACCAGGAGGCTTTTTAGTTCGTAGTTGGCTGAAGGATTTTTAGTTGAGCTGAAAGCTCTGTAGTTGAAAAGAGGTGAGCAGAGGTGATAGGGAGTGTAAAAAAGCGAATAAAAACCCTGAATCCACATTAATAAGCAGACTCATAATTATTTCCCGGTGGGTTCACCGGCAGCCATTTATAAAAAAGCCGCAGACTTATCTGCGGCTTTTTTATAAATCAGACTTCTTCGAAATAATAATCTTCCAGGTCTTTTTCCAGGCGCTTGCGCTCAAGGTGCGCCTCAATGGCACGGCGGGCCATCAATTTTTTCGACATCTGGGATTCTTTATTAACGACTACGTTACCTTCTTGGTCAAACGACACTACTTCTTCGTGAGATTCTAATTTCACTGCAGCTTCCATATCGATTCCTTTTGTCAGATCACAGAAATTCCAGCTGTGATTTTTCTTGTTATTCGTTGCAAAAGAATGACATTTTCCCCGGCCTGAACCAAGTAGTTTTATGTGCCAATAAGCGATATTGGCAGAGTGGTTAAATTGATACTTACGCAAAGCCCCGTGGTTTGTGGGATGCAGAGGCTTAAGCGGAGGTGACGGATTACGGGCGCCGGAATGCCGGCACCTGGTCAGATGGACACTTCCTATAGAATGACGTTAAATGTCCACTCACTTCAGACTTAAGACGGAACAGAGTGGCATCAGTCGAAAGGATTAGCCTGATGAATGGAAAATCGCCTGTTAACTGGATTCCAGTCGCAGTGACTTAATACTGCGTTTGATGGCATTGAGATGATTGGCGAATTCCGGCCCACGGCGCTGGGTAACCGCCACTGCCAGCATGTCGATGATCATCAGATGAGCGATCCGTGAGGTCATCGGCGTGAACTGCTCGGTGTCCTCTTCGATATTGATGTGAATCGGCAGATCAGCGGCCTGACTGAGCGCGGTATTAGCTGGCGCCAGTGACACCACCAGAGCACCGTGTTGCTGGGCGAGTTCCACTGAGTGCAGCAGATCTTTGGTGCGTCCACTCTGGGAGATGGCCACGACCACATCTGCTTCGCTCAGGGTGACAGCCGACATGGCCTGCATATGAGGGTCACTATAGGCAGCGGTGGCGACCTGCAGGCGGAAAAATTTGTGCTGGGCATCAATAGCCACGGCACCGGATGCGCCAAAGCCGTAAAACTCCACCCGGCGGGCATTACTGATGGCCGCTGCTGCGTGGGCAATCTGTTCGGCTTTAAGTTGGGTTTTGACCTGATTAAGACGCTGGATGGTGGTGTCGGCGATTTTATCGCAGATGTCTTCGATACTGTCGTCTTCAGCAATAGCGAACTGACCGATGTTATTAACGATGGCCATTTCCTGCGCGATGCGGACTTTGAATTCCTGAAAGCCATTGCAGCCGATACCACGGCAGAAGCGCACAATGGTGGGCTCGCTGACCTGTGCTTCCTGAGCCAGATCGACGATGCGCATGTGCATCACCTGCTGCGGTGATTTGAGCACATACTCGGCCACTTTGACCTCAGATTTGCGCAGATTGGGCATGGCGGCTTCGATTTCAGCCAGTATCGGACTGTTTTTCACAGCGGGTTTCCTGTCCTGTTCAGTGGCCGATTATAAAAGGCTTTTGCACGGAAAGCCCATTTTGCTCTGCAACCGTCTGTGAATCATGTTGAGTACTGTACAAAAAAGCAGTCTTTTATCTGGTGCTTTGGTAAACTGCGCGCCATGGATATTTCATTGCTTGTTGATCAGTTAAACGATGGCCAGCGCAACGCTGTTGCGGCCAGTTCCCCCCATCAGCTGGTGCTCGCCGGTGCCGGTTCAGGCAAAACCCGGGTGCTTGTGCACCGTATTGCCTGGTTGCTGGAAGTGGAGGGGGTGTCGCCGTTCGCAGTGATGGCGGTGACCTTTACCAACAAAGCAGCGAAAGAGATGAAAGGCCGTCTGGAAGAGTTGCTGAATGTTCCGGCCAACGGCATGTGGGTGGGGACCTTCCACGGTCTGGCACACCGTTTTCTCAAGCTGCACTGGCGCGAAGCCGGGCTGCCGCAGCACTTTCAGATTCTCGACAGCGATGATCAGCTGCGTTTGGTGAAGCGTGTCATGCGTGAGAACAACGTCGATGACAGCCGCTACCCGCCGAAGCAGATTCAGTGGTTTATTAACGAGCAGAAAGACGAAGGGCGCCGTGCGGCGCACGTAATGCCGTCATCCGATCCGTTCGCCAAGACGCTGCGCGAAGTGTATTACCTGTATGAGCAGATCTGTCAGCAGAACGGTCTGGTCGACTTTGGTGAAATTCTGCTGCGTGCCCATGAGCTGTGGCTGGAGAACCCCGACCTGCTGGCCCATTACCAGCAGCGTTTCCGCAATATTCTGGTGGACGAGTTTCAGGACACCAACAATATCCAGTACGCCTGGATCCGCCTGCTGGCCGGCAACAAAGTCTCAGTGATGGCGGTGGGCGATGATGACCAGTCAATCTACGGCTGGCGTGGTGCGAACATCGGCAACATCCGTGATTTCCAGCAGGACTTCCCCGGTGCTGAACTGATTAAGCTGGAGCAGAATTACCGCTCCACCAAGACCATTCTGGCGGCCGCTAATGCGGTGATCAGCAACAACAGCGGCCGTTTGGGTAAGAACCTGTTTACCGACGGAGCCGAAGGCGAACCTATTCGTCTGTACAGCGCCTTTAATGAACAGGATGAAGCCCGTTACATTGCCGACCAGGTGGATAACTGGGCCAAAGAAGGTAATGCCCGGGCCGATATGGCGATTCTGTATCGCTCTAACGCTCAGTCGCGCACGCTGGAAGAAGCTTTGCTGCGTGCTGGTATTCCTTACCGTATCTACGGTGGCCAGCGCTTCTACGAGCGGTTGGAAATCAAAAACGCACTGGCTTATCTGCGTCTGTTGCTGAACCGTGATGACGACGGTTCGGTGGAGCGGGTGATCAATGTCCCGGCCCGCGCGATCGGTGAAAAGACCGTCGATATTCTGCGCAGCTTTGCCCGTGATCAGGGCTGCTCACTGTGGAAATCCTGTGAGCTCGCCATCGCCAATAATGCCCTGCCCAAGCGGGCAACCAGCTCAGTACAGAGCTTCCTCGATCTGGTGGATGAAATGAGCGCCGGTATTGAAGAGCTGGAGCTGCAGGAAATCGTTTCCCATGTGATTGAAAACTCCGGCCTGATCGAACACCACAAGAAAGAAAAAGGTGAGAAAGGTCAGGCGCGTGTGGATAACCTGGAAGAACTGGTCAACGCCGCGCGGCAGTTCGATGCTGATGAAGAACCGGATCTGGCCGAAGAAGACGGCGACCAGCCGCTCAGTGAGCTGGCGCAGTTCCTCGACCGTGCGGCACTGGATGCCGGCGATGGTCAGGCGGATGAATACGAAGACGCGGTGCAGTTGATGACGCTGCACTCGGCTAAAGGTCTGGAGTTTCCGCAGGTGGTGCTGGCCGGACTGGAAGAAGGCCTGTTCCCGCATAAGATGTCGATGGACGAAGCCGAAGGTCTGGAAGAAGAGCGCCGTCTGGCTTACGTGGGCATTACCCGCGCCATGGATCAGCTGATCATTACCCACGCCGAAAGCCGCCGCTTATACGGCCAGGAAAACTTCAGTACACCGTCACGTTTTATCCGCGAAATTCCGTCTGAATACATCAGTGAAGTGCGGCTGAAAAATACCGTCAGCCGGCCGCTCAGTGCGCGCCCCAAGCTGGGCGGTGCGATCACCACCGGGCGCAAATTACTGGATGACAGTCTGCCTTATGGTCTGGGCCAGCGCGTGTTGCACGCCATGTTCGGCGAAGGCACCGTGGTGCAGTTTGAAGGGCAGGGTAATGGTCTGCGCGTGCAGGTGAATTTTGATGACGCCGGCAGCAAGTGGCTGGGGGTCAGCTTTGCCAAGCTGGAAGCTCTGTAAAATCTACTGACCATGCCGGTCCGCATGGGCCGGTTTAATAACGGTAATTCTGCGCACCGATACCCATTTCGGCGAAATTGGCCTCCATCTGCTCCAGGTCGTATTCCCCGAGGCCGAGGTAAGTGAGCACTTCCTGGTCAATACTCTGCCATTCCAGATCTTCTTTCTGACGACCCAGAATCTGATAATTGCCGCAGATATGTTCCGCCAGTTTGAGTATGGCCAGCAGGGTTTTACCTTCGCTGTCTTTCTGATGACTGCTGGTGAAGTAATGGGTAGCACTGTGGTGCTCTGCAATTACGTCACACAGTATTTTCGGCAGGTTCCAGGCTTTGGCCGTGTAATAACCAATCACCGCATGATTGGTATTCAGATGTTGGTTTTCCACATCAACGACGCGCAGTTCCGGGTGGGCGTAAGACTCTTCGATCACCTGCTGGTAGTTATCGAAGCGCTGCATCAGCAGCGGAATGCCACAGTTATGGAATAAGCCCAGCAGGTAGGCGATGTCCGGATTGGGATAGCCGACCTGTTTGGCTACCTGGGTTGCGACCTGAGCGATATCGTTGGCGGTGTCCCAGAAGCGGTTCATATCAACGATGACATCGTCCGTCATTTCGCTTTTTATCGACAGGCCGTTGATGATATTGATCACGCTGTTAAGGCCAATCAGGGTCACGGCCTGCTGTACCGATGATATGCGGTTTTTAAGGCCGTAAAACGGCGAGTTGACGACTTTGAGAATGGTGCCGGCGAGACCAACATCCTGACTGATCAGTTTAGCGATACGGCTGATATCCGGGTCCGGCATTACCTGTTCCATCTGCAGATCCACCAGAATCTGTGGTTGGGGCGGGATTTTTATGCCCTGCAGGATGGTGTGAATCTGTTCTTCCGTCAGTTCTCTTGCCATATACAGCACTTCGTCGGTGGGTTAGTCGGATCGCTAAGTGTTTGCTCACTTAAGCCTAGCAGCAGAAGTGGCTGACGTTTGTCACCCTGTGCGTATAATGCCCACCTTTTTGTAACCAACCGCCTGCACTGGCCGGAGACTCCCATGCTGCCTACCATTCGACTGAAAGATAAAGCGGAACGCCGCCTCAAGGGCGGACATCTGTGGGTGTACAGCAATGAGGTGGATACTGCTGCGACGCCATTGAAAGGCCTCGGTGCCGGCGCAGAAGCTGTGATTGAAACCTCTGCCGGTAAGCCGCTGGGCCGTGCTGTGGTCAGCCCGGAGCAGCTGATCTGCGCCCGTCTCTATACCCGCGATGCCAGCCAGCCGCTGGATGCGTCGTTTATTGTTCACCGCCTGAAGATCGCCCTGAGTGCCCGTGAGTTGTGGTATCCGGAGCAGTGTTACCGCTGGGTGTATGGTGACAGCGACAGCCTGCCTGGGCTGGTGATCGACCGCTTTATGGACGTGGTGGTGGTGCAGATTTCCTCTGCTGCTATGGAAGAACGTCGCCAGGACATCCTTGATGCCATCAATAAAGTGGTGAAGCCGGCCTGCATCGTCCTGAAAAACGACGGCAAGCTGCGCGCGGTGGAAGGTCTGGATGAATACGTAGAAATCGTTCAGGGCGAGCTGGAAGATGACTGCGCCCCACTGATTGAAAACGGCACCCGCTTTATGGCACCGGTGATTCACGGTCAGAAAACCGGCTGGTTCTATGATCACCGCGAGAACCGTGCGGTACTGAACCGGCTGGTGGCTGGCAAGCGTGTACTGGATGTGTTCAGTTATGTCGGTGGCTGGGGTGTGCAGGCGGCTAATCACGGTGCCGCCGAAGTACACTGTGTGGATGCTTCTGCTCAGGCGCTGGACTGGGTGGAAGAAAACGCGGCGCTGAACGGCGTGGAAGAAAAGCTGCACTGCTGGGAAGGTGATGCTTTTACTGCGCTGAAACAGCTGCGTGATAACGGTGAGCGTTTTGACGTGGTGGTGGTTGATCCGCCGGCGTTTATTCCGCGCCGTAAAGACATCAAAGCCGGGGAGCAGGCTTACAAGCGCATCAATCAGATCGCCATGCGTCTGCTGAACAAAGACGGGCTGATCGTCAGTGGCTCATGCTCTATGCATCTGGCCGATGATCGTCTGCCGGATATGCTGCGGGTACTGGGTCGTGAACTGGACCGCGATGTGCTGATTCAGCATGTCGGCAGTCAGGGCGCTGATCATCCGGTGGTTCCGGCGATTGCTGAGACGCGTTATCTGAAAGCGGTATTTGCCCGGGTTCTGCCAACCCGCTGAGGACTGAGCGCGCAGGCCCGTTTGGGCCTGCGGCTGTCCTTTTCTCTGCGGCTACTCGGTGCGCAAAGGAATATTGAGCGCGGCGGCACTGCGCTGCAGTACCGGCATCAGGCTGATTAACTGCTCACGTACCTGCTGGCGGTTTTGTTCTGACTGCTGACCGGCTTCCCACTGATCCAGCGCATGATCAATGGCACCGAACTTCTCCTGCCAGGCGCTGAGCAGCGTTGTCTTCTGCGGTTCTGCCAATAACAGGGCGATACCACTTTCCCGGGTGCTTTCGTCGCTGCTGGCAGAGCTGCCACCATCTTCCCCATTTTCACTGTCTTCAGTATCCGTCTGCGGCAGCCAGATATCACGCAGACCCTGTACCAGTGCGCGGATGTCTTCAGGGCTGCTGTGGCTGAATTCGCTGCTGTCGGCGCTCATGCGCTTGCCCAGCAGTTCATCGGACAACAGTTTCTGGGTCGCGTTGAGCGTAGCCGCGATCACCTGCATGGGCTCAGAACGCTGGACCAGATTAGCGTAATAGCCGTTGCTGGGCTCCCAGCGCCGTTGCAGACGGTGCAGGTGTTTCTGCAGCTGTTCACTGACCAGCTGAATGTATTGGCGGCGGCGGTTGTGGTTCTGCACATCGGTGGCCAGACCTGCAGCATCTGTGTTGTCACCGGAGTCGGTGACGGCAGGCAGGGTTTCACCGGCAGGCGGCATACTGCCTTCCGTCGCGGTAACGACCGGCGCGGTGTTTTCCTGCGGGAAGAAATCATCCGGAGCACGCTGGCCGTCGGCTCCCCACAGCATAAATTCAAAGGCATGGAAGCCAAGGCTGGCGTAGGTCGGGTCCGAGAAACCGTGCTGCGCCAGCAGTGTCTCTTCGTTCAGCTCCAGAGTCAGGTCGTTAACGATGCCGCTGAACGGGTAGCCCGGCACATGATCAATATAACCGCCTTCAATTGGCCAGCTGTCGAGCAGGGCAAGTGTCTGCTGATAATCGATGCCCTGCTTGTGCCAGTCCGGTGGATCGGCGATGGGCAGGCGGGAGAACAACAGCGTGCGCAGGTAAGCGGAATAGGCATTACGCCAGGCCTGCTGCACTTCTTTGTGTGTTACCTGACCCGGATGATAAAGAAAAGACTGCAGGCTGGAATCCAGCTCCTGCGCTCCCTGTGTTGCCATCGACAGGCTGGTGTAGGCCTTCAGGCCGATATCCGCAGCAAAGGCGCTGGCCTGCTGGGCCGGCACTTCATACTGCACCTGTGCCTGTTCTGGCAGCGGTGTGGTGATGGTTTCCTGGGGCTGGTTATCGCAGGCCGTCAGCGCGAGTATGGGGGTGATAACAAGCAGTTTTCGCAATGTCACCGGCAGTCTCTCCTGATTGCGCAGTAATGCCGTCTGCGCACTGTCTTCTTTTGGGCTGCGCTTAATCGCGCAGCGAAATTACAGGCCAGCCCTTATCCCGGGCTACCGCTGCCAGTGTGTCGTCCGGATCGACGGCCACCGGATGGTCGACGATTTCCAGTAATGGCAGATCGTTATGCGAATCGGAATAAAACCAGCTGTCTTCCAGCTGCAGCTGTTGCTCGGCCAGCCAGTCATTCAGGCGCACAACTTTACCGTGCTGGAAGCTCGGGGTGCCGATGATCTGGCCGGTATAGGCGCCGTCACGGAACTCAGGGTCTGGTGCAATAATGTGCTCAATGCCCAGCAGTTCGGCAATCGGGTACGTCACGAAGCCGTTGGTGGCGGTAATAATGAGCAGAATGTCACCAGCGCGCTTATGATGCGCGATAAGGTCACGGCTTTTCTGCGAAATAAGTGGCAATATGCGTTCTTTGAGGAAAGCTTCACGCTCATCCAGCATCTGCTGCAGCGGATACTGAGTCAGCGGACGCAGGGCAAACGCCAGATATTCGTGGATATCCAGTGTGCCGGCTTTGTATTGCTCGTAAAATTCGTCGTTGCGACGCTGATGTACGGCGGCTTCCACCAGTCCACGGTCCACCAGGTATTGCCCCCAGCTGTGATCGCTGTCAGCGTCGAGAAGGGTGTGGTCGAGATCAAAGATAGCGAGTGCCACGGTCAGGCCTTATCGGTCGGTGAGTTGAGTTCTTTCTATTCTAAGGGCAACAGCGCATACTTTCCTTATAATTCTGAGTTTTCAGAAAACGGGCTACAATAATTTCAGAGTCTTAAAAGCATCCCTGTAAATGCTCCGTCCAGCCCGCACGGCAGCGAAGACAGGTGAAACCGCTCGATGACAGACTCAGACCGCTTGACCTTTGCCATGAAATCGGCAAGTTTTGCAGTCAGAATACAGAATTTGGATGGCAGGTCACGTGATCGACGAACAAGGTTACCGCCCGAACGTGGGTATCATCCTTTGCAATGACAAAGGACAGGTACTCTGGGCTCGCCGCATAGGTCAGGACGCCTGGCAGTTCCCACAGGGTGGGATTAAACAGGGTGAATCGCCGGAAAAGGCTCTCTATCGGGAATTGATGGAAGAGATCGGCCTTTCGCCCAAACACGTACAGATACTGGGCAGCACCCGGGGCTGGCTGAGATACCGCCTGCCACGGCGCATGGTTCGCCACGACAGCAAGCCGGTGTGTGTTGGCCAGAAGCAGAAATGGTATCTGCTGAAGCTGACCGGTGAAGAATCGGATATTAATCTGGAAACCAGTGAGAAGCCCGAATTCGATGGCTGGAGCTGGGTCAGTTACTGGTTTCCGCTGGGGGGCGTGGTGTCCTTTAAACGGGATGTTTACCGCCGCGCCATGACTGAGCTGGCACCACGTATAGCCAAGCTGCAGCGCCGCAGGAGCTGATAACTTACCCGGGCAGAGGGATTTCAGTCCGGAAGGCCAGAAACAAAAACAGCAACGCCGTGGCCGTGAGTTCACGTCCGGGCAAACAGGGAGATTGCCGCTTACACAGGCAGAGAATCATGCTCGATATTCTCAGACGGATTGTACAGGAAGTCAGTTCAGCAACTGACATCTCAGACGCACTGAAGGTCGTCGTAGCGCGTATCCGCGAAGCTATGCGTACCGAAGTGTGCTCAGTGTATCTGTACGATCCGGAAAGTCAGCGTTACGTGCTGATGGCTACTGAGGGTCTTAAGCAGGAAGCGGTTGGCCGTGTCAGCCTGAGTTCCTCCCAGGGTCTGGTGGGCCTGGTGGGCTCCCGCGAAGAACCGATCAACGTGGATAACGCGCCGGAACACCCTAAGTTCCACTTCCTGTCGGAAACCGGAGAAGACCCGTTCCTTTCTTTCCTTGGTGTGCCGATTATCCATCACAAGCGCCTGATGGGCGTCATGGTGGTACAGCAGCGCGACAGCCGTCAGTTTGATCAGAGTGAAGAAGCCTTTCTGGTAACTATGTCGGCGCAGCTGGCCGGCGTTATCGCCCATGCTGAAGCCACCGGCAATATTCTTGAAATTCCGCCCTCCGCTGAGAAAAAGAAAAAGCGCACGCGCTTTGCCGGGGCTCCGGGTGCACCTGGTGTTGGATTGGGCCAGGCATTTGTTATTTCCCCGGCAGCCGATCTCAGTGGTGTTGTTGATAAACCGGCGGAATCCATTGAAGACGAAATTGAGCGTTTTGAAACAGCGCTGGAAGCAGCCCGGCGTGAAATCCGCATTCTGGGTAAAAAGCTCAGCAGTGAACTGAATCCGGAAGAAATGGCGCTGTTCGATGTCTATCTGAACATGCTCGATGATCAGGCCCTGGGTGCAGAAGTGCGTGCCCGTATCGTTGATGGCAACTGGGCCGATGGCGCCCTGCGTCAGGTGGTGATGCAGTACGTGGGTCATTTCCAGATGATGGAAGACGTGTATCTGCGTGAGCGCGCCAGTGACATTATCGATCTCGGCACACGTATTCTGGCTCATCTGCAGGGGCACGACGAAGTACCGGAATATGAGTTTCCGGCGGACACCATTCTTGTCAGTGAAGAGCTGACTCCGGCGATGCTGGGTGAAGTCCCGGCAGAAAAGCTGCGTGGTCTGATATCCGTCAAAGGGTCATCCAACTCCCACGTCGCCATTCTGGCGCGTGCCATGGGCATTCCCACCGTGATGGGTGTGGTCGACGTTCCCTATGCTCAGCTGCATGGTCTGGAGCTGATTGTTGATGGCTATCGTGGGCATATCTATTCCAGTCCGAACGATGAACTGCGCGATCAGTATCAGTCCATCTATGACGAAGAGCAGGCGCTGCAGGAAGATCTCGAAGGCCTGCGCAATATGCCGGCAGAAACCACAGACGGCCATCGTATGCCGCTGTGGGTGAATACCGGTCTGATAACCGATGCGGTGCGCAGCCTGGAACGTGGTGCCGAAGGTGTGGGTCTGTACCGCACCGAAGTGCCATTTATGATGAAAGACCGCTTCCCCAGTGAGACGGAACAGTTGCAGATATACCGGCAACAGCTGGAAGCATTTGCCCCTAACCCGGTGACCATGCGTACACTGGACGTCGGCGGTGATAAAGCCCTGACCTATTTCCCGATCAACGAAGCCAATCCGTTTCTTGGCTGGCGCGGTATCCGTGTGACCCTGGATCACCCGGAAATTTTCCTGCTGCAGGTACGTGCCATGATTAAAGCCAGTGAAGGTCTGGATAACCTGCGCATTATGTTGCCGATGATCACCAGTGTGGGTGAAGTCGATGATGCCCTGCATCTGGTTTACCGGGCTTATGCTGAGGTCGTTGAAGAAGGCTACAGCGTGACCATGCCGAAAGTCGGTGTGATGATCGAAGTGCCCGCGGCTGTGTATCAGATCCGTGAGCTGGGCAGTCGGGTCGACTTTCTTTCTGTTGGCTCCAACGACTTAACCCAGTATCTGTTGGCGGTAGACCGCAACAACCCAAGGGTGGCAGATCTTTATCAGGCCTTTCATCCGGCGGTGCTGAGTGCACTGAAAATGATTGCGGATGTGGGGGCAGAAATCGGTTGCCCGGTGAGTGTCTGTGGCGAGCTGGCCGGTAATCCATTAGGTGCCGTGCTGCTGATGGCCATGGGTTATGACATGCTGTCGATGAACGCGACTAATTTGCCGAAAGTGAAATCTGTGCTGCGCGGCGTAAGCCGTGAGTGGTCAGAGCAGCTGTTGGCGGAAGTTATCAAACTGGAAAGTGCCCCCGTCGTGACTGCCACGCTGCAACTGGCGCTGGAAGAAGCTGGCTTCGCCCGCATTATTGGTCCGTCATTGCGTACCTGAGCACTTCAGTGCAGATGTTATGACTTTGCTGAAAAAAAGAGAGGCGTGGCCCACTGCTGTCCCACAGTTTAAAACAGATCTTTTTATAAGCGGCTTTTAATGCCGCAAAGCCTTATGCCTCCTGGGGGAACTTATCCCCCGGGCCGGCATGGCGCCCCCCAGCTTTTCGCTT
>MDTC01247891.1_pt1 | contig 49797 bp, 55 predicted proteins | sample 811181 | NCBI WGS metagenome assembly MDTC01 (sample SAMN05326644, study PRJNA326480) | marine metagenome | isolation source: seawater | place: Pacific Ocean: North | collected 2011 | reverse complement strand
TGTATATACAAAAATAAATCAGAATAATTTTGATTATTTTATATTTATGAATGATACAGTAAAAGGTCCTTTTTTTGATAAAAATGATTGGTATAATAAGTTTGGAAATATGATTAATTCGAGAGTTAAATTATCTGGGTTAAATATTCATCCTGCAGTTAAAAATTTCGGAAAAATTAATAATAATTTTGGACCATCTTTACAGGGGTTTTTATGGTGTGTAGATAAAGTTGGATTAAATATAATATCAAATACTTTATGGAAAAATATTACATGCGCTAAATGGGATGAAATATATAAACAATCTAGGCATAATTATATATTTTTATTTGAAATAGGATTAACAAGAGAAATACAAAAATGTAAATTTAATATAAATAGTCTTAATTTTCTTCCTCAAAAAAAAAATTTAATTTTTATTAAAATGTAATATTATTATTATAATAGTATATTAATGAAAATACTTTACGGATTACCCCATAAAAAAGTAGATGTTACTAGTATAGTTCATAAAAAATGGATTAAAAATTCGCGTTCAGGAGGACCTGAAATTATTATTCCCGTTACAGATGTAGCAAGAACAAAACAATTAGGCGTAGATCCTATACCTAATGTTGTAAAACAAATTTTTATTGAAGAAGGCAAAGAAAAACCTTATATTGTAAATTCTCAACAACAATTAAATATTAATCTAAATTATTCAAAAAATAATGATAATAAAGTTGTATTAACTAAAAAATATAAATATTGTGTAATTTATTCTTATTGTGAAAGAAAAAAATCTAATAGTGGGTGTAATCCTATGATAAATTTGGATTTTTTTTGTAAAAATGGAGTTCATAATAATTCAGATGTTTTTTATATATTTGTAATTAATCATTATCAATGTCATATAAATATACCTCAATTACCAAATGTTAGAATATATACAAGACAAAACTCAGGAAGATGCGAAGGAGCTTGGAGATTTGGATATACAAAAATAAATCAGAATAATTTTGATTATTTTATATTTATAAATGATACAGTAAAAGGTCCTTTTTTTGATAAAAATGATTGGTATAATAAGTTTGGAAATATGATTAATTCGAGAGTTAAATTATCTGGCTTGAATAAACTAGATAAGCCAGGGATAATTACTGGAATGATATGGTGTGTAGATAAAATTGGATTAAATATAATAAAAAATACATTATGGAAAAATACTACAGATTCTCAATGGGATGAAATATATAAAAAATCTAGGCATAATTATATACATAAAATTGAACTTGGACTTTCCAAATATATAATAAATGCTAATTATTTAACTAATGCATTATATTGTAATTCAGAAGTAAATGATCAAAATAATATAAAAGATAAAATTGGTAAATTATTTTTAAAAAAATAATTAAATAAACTATATATTAAATGAGATTTCATTATGGTCTTAATCATTCAAAAATTGATATAACTAAAATTGTTTTAACAAAATGTATTAAAGATAATAAAATTATTATTCCAAAAACAGATTTAGCAAGAAGAAATTTATTTGGTGTAGACCCACATCCAAACAAAGTTAAAAATGTTTATATTAATAATATTAAATTTTTGCCACATGAGCAAATTATAATTGATAAAAATAAAAAAATTTGTATTTGTTTTTTTGGAGTAATGAGATCATTAAAATTTACTATATTTTCTATTCATAATAATATAATAAAAGAATTAATTAAACACGGATATTATATTAATATTTATTTACATACTTATAATTTAGATATTATAAATAATAAAAGAAGTAATGAAAAAAATATTAAATTAAATGTAAATGATTATAAATTATTACAACCAGACTTTGTAAAAATTACTTCACAAAGAGATTTTGATTCAATACTTAATTTAAGTAGATATTTAATTAAAGGAGATCCATGGCCTGAAAATCCTAAAGTTTCTTTATTAAATTTATTAAGACAATTAAATAGTTTAAATATTGTTACTAAAATGCATTCACATAAGAATTATTTATTATATTTATATTTAAGACCTGATATTAAATATTTAAATAAATTTGATATAAATATTATTAAAAATTATAGACCAAATGAATTTTATACACCAATTTGGGGCAAATTTAGAGGGTTAAATGATAGAATAGGATTAGGAGATAAATCTACAATGATAAAATTTGGAAATAGAATTGCACATGCGGCAAATTATTCAAAAACGAATAAACTACATTCTGAAACTTTTTTAAAAAATATTATGAGAGGAAGTATAATTAAAGATATTAATTTAAAAGCAAATAGAATTAGAGCAAATGGTTATGAATCAAGGGATTGTTAAAATTTATATTTTAGTTATAAATTAATAAAATATAATATAATAAACTTAATAATGGAACATTATAATTATTTTGAATATGAATATTATATAACTAAATATAAAGATTTATCTAAAATGGATAAAAAACAAGCATTAGAACATTTAAAAAAATATGGAATAAAAGAAAAAAGAAAATTTAATAAATTATTAGAAAATTTTGATTATAATTTTTATGTTACGAAGTACAAAGATTTAAGTAAATTTAATTATTTACAAGCATGTAATCATTATATAAAACATGGAATTAATGAAAATAGACAATGTTATAAAATAATAAAAAAGGATATATTACATGATTTTAAAGATTTTTTAAAAACAAATAATATATTACATGTTCGGATATCTAAACCAATGCAAAAATTTAATAGAATATTATCTATATATAATTTAACTGAATTTAGTGACGATACAAATATTGTTATAAATAATTTTATTATTTTTGGAATTTATAATAAAATTGATTTAGATTTTGTTTTAAATTATATTTTTCAACCGGCACAGATAATGTTTATATTGTTAGGTGGAAGTGATTATTTTTATATTAATAAATATATTAATAAATTATATTTAAATAAAAATATAAAATTCTTATCAATTTCACAGGATATGCATAATAGACTTCATTCTCATAATATTACTAGTACATTAATTAATTTTAATCTGGTAGACAGTAACATTTTTAAACCAATGCCTCATATAGAACAAACAAAAATTTATTTATATGATGGTGATGGAAAAGGAAAAAATAAATATAATATTGACATGTTAAATAAAATTAAAAGTTTATTACCCCATTTTAAATATATTAAAACATCTGATTATTGGAAAAATAATAAACTTATTCCCAATAATGATATGCCAATAATTTATGCACAGTGTTTTATTGGATTAAGATTAACAGAACACGATGGCAACGCTAATACTGTTCAGGAATTTGAAGCAATGAAAATTCCAATAGTTCATAACCAAAGTAATTATGGTTTAAAATGGAATAATATAAATGATATAATTAAACATATTAATGATATATATAATAGTAAAAATAAGTAAAAATAAGTAAAAATAAAATAAATTAATAATAATAATAATGAATCATTATAATTATTTTGATTATAATTATTATATAAATAAGTATAAAGATTTATCCAAAATGAATAAAGAACAAGCTATTAATCATTTTAAAAATTATGGAATAAAAGAAAAAAGAAAATTTAATGAATTACTTGAAAATTTTGATTATACTTTTTATGTTACAAAGTACAAAGATTTAAGTAAAATGAATTATTTAGAAGCTTGTAATCATTATATAAAACATGGAATAAATGAAAAAAGAAAATTTAATAAATTGATAAAATCTTATCATAATGGTAGAGTTGCATGGGGACTAGACACTAGTTATGCAGGATATCCTTTTATAGCAAAATATATTGACTGTAAATTATTAGTTTATAATAAAAGATTATATTATTGGGATAATAAATGTCCAAATTTATTAAATTATATTGAACATAAAACGTTAATATTAGATGAATTATTAAACTCTAAACATTTATTTTTATTTGGTGCGATGGGAATAAAATATTTAATACCTATACTTAGTATTATAAATAAATCATTAAAAGATTATAATATAACTTTCTTTTTAACAGATCATTGGTACATAAGAGATAAAAAATTAAACAATAATACTATTTATAATGAATTAAAAAAAGTTGAAAATTTAAAAATATTAGTAATGCCTGATATGGTACCGTATATTAAAAATGTTTTTAATTATAAAATTTATTATCAGTGTATTCCATTTAATAATTATAATAATATTAATAAATTAAATGAATTAACTGTTGCCCATAGCCCGGGGTTAAAAAAAAATGTAGATCATAAAGGAACATCAATAATAGAAAAAGTATGTAATAAATTAAAAATTAAACTAATTATAATAAGTGGAGTATCATGGGAAGAATCAGTAAATATTAAAAAAAACTGCCATATATTTATAGACCAATTTATAACTAAAAAAACACGTGAAGAATTACAAATTGATTATTATGGCGGTATTGGTAAATCTGGACTAGAAGCAATGAAATGTGAATCATTAACAATTACGTCAGGATACAATGGTTCAATGTTAGGAACAATTGAACATCCCTCACCACCAGTTGATATTGTTAAGAGCGAAGATGAATTATATAAACTATTATTATTTTATAAAAATAATCCAGATATAATTAAAATTAATGCAAAAGAACAAAAAAAATACGCAGATAAATATACTTCATTTAATTTTGTTTTAAATAATGTAGATCCAAATATAAAAAAAATAAAACAAATTAAAATATCTAAAAATGTCTCATTTTTTTCTGATAAAATTAAAGAAAAATATAAATTAAATGATTATACTAATATATATGAACCAGTATTATTTTTTGGATTATATAACATAAATGATTATAATGCTATTTATAATCACAAAGGACCTATTGTTATCTTATGGACAGGTACAGACTCATTATATATAAATGAAAAAATAGAATTAAAAAAACACGCTACAAGAATTTCAAAAATAGGTCGTCATATTGCTATTTCTGAAAGTGTACAAAAGCGATTAAAAAATGTAGGTATTTATTCAGAGTTTATTCCTATAACACCTACTAAAATTATAAAAAATACACATCCTAAAGGTGATTTTGTATACTTTTATGGAAAAGGTTCAAAATATGGTGAAGAATTAATTCCTGAAATTGAAAAAAGAATATCTTATAAAATTATTAAAACTAAACCAAATTCATTTTCTTCAGAAGAATTAGAAAAAATTTATAAAAAATGTTTTATTGGTTTAAGATTAACTCCAGAAGATGGATTAAGTAATACAGTTATTGAGTTAGGATTAATGGGTAGAAAAGTTATATATAATTGTAATTCTTTGCCAAATTCAATTAAATATTCAAACATAGATGATATAGTTAAATTAATAAACGATGAATATAAAAAAAAAGACAATAATAATGATATTGAATTAATAGCAAATAATATGGTAAATTATTTTAATAAATATGATGATTATTTTTTATATGTGTCAACATAATTAATAAATTAAATCATATAATGTTTTTAATTTATGAATTCCTTATTTTTTTTAAATATGTTAAATTTTTATTAACATCCATTATAGTAACATTACTGGATAGAAGTAATATATAATACCACTCAACTTCAGTAATTTTTAAATTTCCAAATGTATAATATGAATTATCAAACGTAAAATTACAAAACGAATACCAATAATATGGTATTGGTTCACTACATTGTTGACCAAAATAATTATCCTTAAATTTATTATTTGGATTATAATTTAATCTAATTAATATTCTATTACTTAGTTCAAAAAAAAATCTAGATGATGGATGAGACCTATCCATAAATAATCTATATTTTTTATAATTATTGTTATAATAATCCAACATTTTGATATCTGATAAATTATCTATTTTTTTGAATTCATTTATATAATCATTCATAGTTTTTAACATTTCATTTTTATCATATGGAAAATTATTCATTATATCAATTTCATTTTGAATAATTATTTTAGTTTCTTCGATATTATTTATATCTTTAATTTTATTTGGTAAATTCCACAAATGTGTACCAGAACCTGTAATTAATTCCCATTTATTATTTTTATTTTCTAATGTTTTATATCCATAAATACTATTTCTGTAATGGGGTATTTTTATAATAATACATTTAGTTTTACAATATTTAATAACTTCATCATTGTTTAAAAAACCTCTATCTTTTTCTATTACTTGTAAAATTAAAATATCAGCATTAGTTATTAAATTAATATCATCATCATCTAATTTAGTATTATTATATTTTGTTCCCACAACGTGTGCGTGAATATACGGATTTAATTGTATAAATTTTATGTCATAATTATTTAATAAATTTATATTATTTTTTAAATTAATATATATTTGACCACCAAAACAGTTCATAAATATAACAATTTTTTTTTTCATTTATATATTTAATTATATATTATTTTTTTTTCCATTTATATATAATTAATATACTTAATTATATTTGAACTTGTGTTATAATCTATATTAATTTTTTCTATTTTAACTTTTAAAAAATCATTAATAAATTTATTCAATGGTATTTTATAATCATATAGTATATTGTTATTATTTTCCAACGGTTCTATCCATTCTGTTTCGCTTCTCATTATAATACATTTCTTGGATAAATACCATGCTTCGGGTTGAACACCACCTGAATCTGTAATAATATATTTACAATATCTTAATAATATTGTCATATTTAAGTAATTAACAGGTTTAATTAAAATAATATTATCAGGTATTTTAATATTATATTGGTTAATTATATTTTGAGTTCTAGGATGTATAGGAAATATAATTTTATTTTCAATATTTGATAAATCATTAAATATTTTTATTAAAGTATCTTTATTAGTATTATATTCGCGGTGAATAGTTAATAAAATAAATTCATTTTCAATTAAATTTAAATTATTTAATATATATTTATCATCATAATTATCTATTGTGTGTTTTAAAAGTTCTAATTGTAAATTTCCAACAAAATGAACGTTGCATGTAATATTTTCACTTTTTAATTTATTAACTGAATCTTGTGTTGAACATAATAATAAATCAGACACATGATCAGTTATTAATCTATTTTGTTCTTCTGGCATATCTTTATTATAACTTCTCATTCCAGCTTCAATATGTATTAAAAAAATTTTTAACTTTTTTCCTACTAATGCACCCGCTACGGTTGTGTCACAATCACCAAATACAATTAATTTATCAGGTTTTTCTTTTAAAAGTATTTCTTCAATTTTAATCATCATATTGGCTAAACTTTCAATATTTGTATTACCTTGTTTATTAAGTATGTATTCTGGTTCTTTTATATTTAATGTTCGGAATAATTGTTCTGACATATCTGAATCATAATGTTGTCCACTATGAATAACAATATGATTTATATTATTTTCTTTAAACGTTTTAGATAAAGGTGCCAATTTTAAAAATTGAGGTCTAGTTCCTACTATACTTACTATTTTCATTAATATTTTAATTTTTAGTTATATTTTTAATTATAATTTCCAAACTCATCTATTTCTTTTATTTTTTTAGCTGGATTCCCAATCATTACCGCCTTTGATTCCACATCTTTTGTTACAACCGCTCCAGCACCAATTAAAGCATGTTCTCCAATTGTATTACCACATACAATTGTACAATTTGCTCCAAGTGTTACACCTTTTTTAAGTGTTGTTTTAAGGTATTGTTCATTTTTACTATGCATACAACGCGGATTAATATCATTTGTTAATACACAACTTGGCCCAAAGAATACATAATCCCCTGCTTCAACACCTGCATAAATACTTACATTATTTTGAACTTTACAATTATCTCCTAATATTGCACCACCTGCTATAAATACATTTTGTCCAATATTACAATTTTTACCAATTTTTGCTCCTTTACAAATATGACTAAAGTGCCATACTTTTGTTCCTTCGCCAATTTCTGCACCATCATCAACAATAGCTGTTTCATGTACAAAATAATTACAATCTTTACTTTTATTTTCTTTACTTAAATAAATTTCTTTGTTTTCTTTTAAACTTTGAGATAATCTATCAAGAACAGTAAGTACTCGTAATCCTTCTTCACCCGTTGTTATTGGTTCACTTTTATTTTCACAACATTCTTTAAAATGCATACATTCTTTATATAATGGACTTTGTTCTAAATTAATTTCTAGATATTCTTCATTACCTTTAATTGGAATTATATTTTTACTTCCATTATTTTCATTAGTTTCTTCAAAATATTTTGGTATATATTTTAATTTATTTTCTTTTAATGTATCATCAAATACAATCATACCAGTTTCTCCAATTATTGTCATTCTTTGTTCTTTATTTGGACTTAACCAATTTACATTAATATTAATGTACTTGCCAGAGTACTTATCAGAGTACTTTAGTACACAATTAACAGTATCTGCAATTTCTTCTATTAAATTATTATTTGAACCATGACAAATTACGCTATCCGGAAGTTTATCATTTAATAATGATAATATAACAGAAATATCATGTGGTGCAAAAGACCAAAGAACATTTTCATGTTTTCTAAATATACCAAGACTAAAACGATTTGCAATTATAGTTCTAATATTTCCAATTTTACCTAATTTAATTATTTCTTTAATTTTTTCAACACAAGGATGATAATGTAGTAAATGACCAACCATTAAAATTTTATTTTTTTCTTTTGCCAATGTAATTAATTCTTCTGCGTGTGAAATATTTAAAGTAATAGGTTTTTCTACATATACATCTTTATTTGCTAATAAACTATTTTTACAATATTCATAATGCATTTCGGCTGGTAAAGCTATACAAACAGCTGTTATTTCAACATTAGTAAGTACGTTATTCCAATCTGTTGTAGTATTTATATTAGGATATTCTTCTTTATATTTTTGTAATGCTTCTTTATTTATATCACAAATTGTATCTAAAATGCCAACATTGTTAAATTCGCGTATTAAATTTTTACCCCAATAACCACCACCTATTAATCCTAATTTCATAATTATAAGTTAAAATATATATTTAAAAAATTTATTTTAACTAGTAAATAATAATAAATGGAAATAATTCAAATGTACGACCCAAAAAGAGAATATAAAGAAAATAAAGTAAAATTAGATAATGCAATTCATAATGTATTAAATCATGGAATTTTTATTAATGGTCCAGAAATTAAACAATTAGAAGAATCATTAAATAAATTTGTAAATGTTAAATACTCAATAGCTGTATCAAATGGTACGGACGCATTAAAAATTGCATTACTTGCTCTAGATATAAAACCTGGAGATGAAGTAATTACAGTTGCTCATACATGGATAAGTACAGCAGAAGTTATATCAATCATAGGCGCAATTCCAGTGTTTATTGATATAGAAGAAGATACATTTAATATGAATCCGGATAAAATAGAAGAAGCTATTACAGAAAAAACAAAGGCTATTATTGTTGTGAGTTTATATGGTCAGATTGCAAACATAACTGAAATAAATAACATCGCTAATAAACATAATTTGCCAGTAATTGAAGATGGAGCACAAAGTTTTGGCGCAGAATATGTTAATAAAAAAAGTTGTTCTTTAACAACTATTGGAACAACTAGTTTCTTTCCAAGTAAACCATTAGGTTGTTATGGTGATGGTGGCGCTTGTTTTACTAATGACGATAATTTAGCTTATAAAATTCGCGCGATTAGAAGTCACGGAGGTATTAAAAGATTTGAACATGAATATATTGGATTAAATGGTAGATTGGATACTATTCAGGCCAGTATATTAAATGTTAAATTGGAATATTTTTCAGATAAAATAAAAGAAAGAAATAACGTAGCAAATTATTATACATTAAATCTTTCTAAAAATATTAAAATAAAAGAACATTTAAAATTACCAATAGTAAAAGAAAATTGCTTACATGTATGGGCACAATATTCAATATTAACAAAAGATAAAGAAACACGTGATTCAATTGTAAATTATATGAAAGATAATAAAGTAAATTTGGCTATATTTTATCCTGTGCCATTACATAAACAAAAGTGTTTTGAAGGAATTTCAAGCACATTAAATTTAGATGTTACAGAATCTGTATGTGATAGAATTTTTAATTTACCTTGTTATGCTGAAATAGAAAAAATTGAACAAGATTATATAATAAATTTATTGATTAAATATTTTGAAAAATAAAATTTAATTATTTAATTTAACATTATCATGATCTTCACGCATTTTATTTCTTTCTGATATAGTAGCTTCTAATACTTCATGAGGACTATCCATTGTTTTCATATATTGTAATAAAGCATTTGTATCTTTTGGAAAACAATAACCACCATAACTTAATTTACCATCTGTACCTGGTACTTGCGTATGCATATGATTAATCCATCCATTTCTTAACATTAATTTTTTAATAGTCTCATAGTCTGTTCCAATTTTTTGACATAATAAGTATAATTCATTAAAAAATTGAATTTTAACAGAATAAAAACAATTAACAAAAGATTTCATACATTCTGATTCATTACTAGTACATATAGATATTTCTGTTCCTTGATAATATCTATCATAAAAAGTTTTAACATATTCAACATCTCTATCTGTAGCATTTATACTTTTACCAATTACAATATGCATTTGGTTATGAAAATCATAAAACGCAGTCGCCGCAGTTAAAAATTCCGGATTATGTATAAATTTTAATGTTTTAAATCTTTTACATAATTCTTCTGTTGTTTGTGGTTCAACAGTACTTTTAATTATTACTATTCCAGAATACTTATATTCTTCTAATTTAGTACTAATTTCGTTAATACAAGATTTATCATATTGTTTTAATTCTTCATTATATACAGTTGGTAAACATAAAAATAATATATCACATTCTAATAAATCTTCAAATTTATTTAATGATTTTAAAGAGTCTTTATCATATCCTTTTACTTGACATCCTTTTAAATCTAAACTTTTACAGATAGAACTACCAACAAATCCTAATCCAATTACTCCAACTAAATATTTATTATTTTTAAACTCTATTTTATTTTTATATTCTATAAGTTGTTCTAATTGTTCAGAAGTATTAACACCAAGTATTTCATTATTATTATTACTTTTTACTACTTTTACATTATCATAAAATGATACTACATCAGTTAAATAGTATTCATTTTGTGCATTATCACATTCTAATTTAGGTAAATACTCAAGTAATGAATTACTTTCAAAGCAATAAATACCCGAATTAATTTGTTTTATAGATTTTTCCTGTTCTGTTGCGTCTTTTTCTTCTATTATTTTAACTTGATTACTTTCGTTACTTACGTTACTTACGTTACTTTCGTTACTTTTACTTTTTAACAGTTTTACTCTACCATATCCAGTTGGATTTTCTAATTCATTAACTAATATTGTACATTTACTATCTAAATTTATCATATTTGTTAATGTTTTTTTTGTAATTAATGGAACATCACCCGATAGTACTAAAATTTTTGAATATTTTTGAATAAATTCATTTGCACATTGAACTGCATGACCAGTTCCTTTTGCTTCTTCTTGAATTATATATTCAATTTTAGATAAAATACTTTCTTCAATAGATTCATTAATACTTTTTTTTATTTGATCTTTATATTTTCCAACAATTATACCAATTTTAATTGGATTTAATGTATTTGCTGTTTCAATAACACATTGAATTAATGTTTTATTGTAAAACTTATGTAATACTTTCGGTAAATTTGAATTCATTCGTTTACCTAAACCACCAGCTAAAATTAATATACCTAAAGACATTTTAAATAGATTAAGATTAATATTATAATTTAATAAACCTATTTATATAAAAAAAAAAATTAAGATATAATAAGATTTAAATGAATAATAAAGATATTATAACGTTAAAAGATTATTTAAATTTAGATATAAATAAAAATATTAGTATAATAAATTTATTTAAATTACTTTCTCAATTAACAGATAGTCCTGTCTTAAATTATGATAATATTTTATCTATTGTAAATAATTTAAACGATAATCATTATATTTATATATATAAAAATTTAGATAATATACCAATTGGTATTATAACTTTAATTATAGAACAAAAATTAATTCACTCAGGAAAATGTGTAGGACATATAGAAGATTTAGTAGTAGATAATAAATACAAAGGTAAAGGAATTGCTTCTGAATTAATTAATTATTGTGTTCAGATAGCAAAAAATAATAATTGTTATAAAGTAATATTAGACTGTAAAGAAGAGTTAATACCTTTTTATAACAAAAATAATTTTAAAAAACAAGGTGTATGTATGCGTTTAGATATATAAACTTAATATTTATACAGTTACAACTTTTGCTAAATTTCTTGGAAAATCTGGATTAATTCCTTTATTAAGACTTAATAAATAATTATATCTTTGTAAATGAATTATATATAATAAATCATTAAATCTATTTTTATAATTAATTTCTATATTAATAATTTTTCCATTTCTTGCTAATATTTCTTGTTTCGCGCTTTCATGATTTCCCAATATAATATTAACAAAATTATCTTCTGATACTAATGCTAAGGGTCCGTGTTTTAATGAATTTATACTTAATGGTTCAATATGAGAATATGTAATTTCTTTAAATTTTAGTGATGCTTCCATGGCTATTGGAAATAAAGTTCCTTTTGCTAATATAAATCCATTATTAAAACTTTCAATTGATATTTCTTTATTTAATTCAATTTCTATTAATTTTTCTAAATTTCTAATATCATTAATATAATTTTGTATTAAATTATTAATTGCTATATTATTATCATTTGTTAAAAATATTGAAATAAGTACTAAAATTAATGATTGTGCTAAAAATACTTTAGTTGATGCAACACTAATTTCTTTACCAATATTTAAATAAACTCCGCAATCAACACTTCTAGCAATTAATGAATCTACTATATTTATAATTCCTATATTTATACCATTTAAATTATCATTTTCAGTTATTATTTTTAATACATTATATAAGTCTTTTGTTTCACCAGATTGAGAAATATAAAAATAACAATTTGTACCTTTAGGTATTAAATATTCTTCAAAATTACAAGCGTCAATTGCAATAACATTTTTAAAATTACATAATTTTTTAAAATGATAGATTGAATATAAACAAGCATGATAACTTGTGCCACAGCCGAATAATATTATATTATCACAATTCATTATTTTTTCTTTATAATTTATAAGTCCTCCAAATATAATTTTATTATTTTTAATACGAGAACCATTATTAGTTATTTTTTTAATTATATTTACTTGGTCATGTATTTCTTTAATAGTATAATGTTTAAAATTTTCTAATGAATAATCAGTTATAATTTTTTGTTCTAAACTATAATCAATTGTAAAATTATGTAAAAAGTTATTTTTATCATTTTTGCAAATTTTATTATATTTATTATCAATTATATATAAATAATCAGTCTCTAATTCATGATAATTTTTAATAAGATTATTAAATCCAGACACCTCTGAAGTAATAATAGATAATTTTTCATTTTTTCCTAAAAGTAATGGACTACCTTTTTTAATAGCGTATAATTTATTAGGTTCTTCTATAAATTGTATTACTAATCCCCATGTACCAATACAGTTATTTAATGCATTATAAATAGATAATTGAATACACTCTTCATTGTTATAACTATGATTGGATTGTTTTAACTTATTTAAATAATATTCAATTAAATTAACAATAATTTCGGTATCTGTATCAGAATAAAATACATAATCATTTTTTATTAAAAATTGTTTAAGTTCTAAATAGTTTTCAATAATTCCATTATGTACTAAACATATTTTTTCATTATTACTTAAATGTGGGTGACAATTATTCATTGTTATACATCCATGTGTTGCCCAACGAGTATGTGATATACAATTAAAAAATTGATAATCTTTTTTAAATTTTGTATAATTTAATAAATTATTTATAGATTCATAAAAAAGTTCTTTTTTAATTACATAATTATTCTTATTAATGTATGATAATCCAGCTGAATCATAACCTCTATTTTGTAACTTTTTAAGACATTCTATTATTGTAAATAAATTATATTCACCTAATATGGCAATTATACCACACATATATAATTTTAATGAATTATAATTATTTATAAATTTATTATTAATCAAAAATAAGTGTATTTTTTTTAAGTAGTTTATCAGTAAAATTATTAAAATAATCAATATCATCATAAATAATATCTACTGCTTTATCTAAGCAATCTTTTATAAGTTCAGATACTCTAATATCAATTGCATTTTTTGTTGCTTCACTAATTGAATCTGGTACATTATAATTTTCAAATAGTTCTAAATATTTTTTAGCTATATTATTAGCTTGTCGAATATCACTACTTGCACCTGTTGTAACATCTAAATCATTATTAAAATAGACAATTTCTCCTGCTCTTCCTCCTAATGCTACAACAAGTTGAGCAATAAAATATCCTTTAGTTGGATATTCAGAATAAAATTCAAGTGGTGTAAATAGTGTGTAACCACCTGCTCCAGCTGTATTAGCATTCATAGTAACTCTTTGTAGTTTAAAAAATTGTGAATAATGTTGAACCATTAATGCATGACCAACTTCATGTACGGCAACTAATTTTTTAGCTTTTGTGCTTCGTATATCATATTTTTTAGGTAATCCAATTGTCATTTTTTCAAATGCACTTTGTAATAATTTATCATCAATAACTGTTTTATTATTTTTAACAGATAATAATGCGGCTTCATTTGCTAATGTTGCAAGATCAGCACCAGAAAAACCTTGTGTTAATGTAGCTAAATTATCATAATTAACTGAAACATTTGGTTTATTTTTAAAATGAACCTTTGCAATTTCTTTACGACCATATAAATCAGGTAAAGGTACTTGAACTTTTCTATCAAACCGTCCAGAACGTTTTAGAGCTGGATCTAAAGTATCTGCGCGATTTGTTGCGGCTAATACAATGATACTATCAGATTTTTCAAAACCATCCATATTTGTTAAAATTTGATTTAAAGTTTGTTCTCTTTCATCATTGCCTCCTGAATTAAATCCTGAGCCTCTTTTTCCACCCACCGCATCTATTTCATCAATAAAAATAACACATGGTTTATTTTTTTTAGCTTGTTCAAATAAATTTCGAACTCTTTGAGCACCTACACCTACAAACATTTCAATAAATTCTGATCCAGAAGCACTTATAAATTTTACACCTGCTTCTCCTGCTACTGCTCTTGCTAATAGTGTTTTACCTGTTCCTGGTGGTCCTTCAAGTAAAACACCTTTTGGTATTTTAGCACCAGCTAGTACATATTTAAGAGGTGATTTAAGGTAATCAACAATTTCTTCTAATTCTTCTTTTGCTTCATCTAATCCAGCAACATCTTCAAATGTTGTATCTATTTGACCATCTTCTATAATTATAGCATTTTTTTTCATTGAATTAAAGGGGTTTCCTCCCGGCCCTCCCGGTCCCATCGGACTACCAAATGTTGATACAACTAGATTAAATATTATATAAAATCCTATAATTTGAATGAAAATAGGAATTTGTAAAGGTTCTGGTAAAGGAACATTGTAAACTTGATAATCAATTCCCTTTTTAATAATTGTCTCTATTAAAAAGTTTAAATTAGATGGTAAATATTTAAATGAATATATTTGAGAATCTAAATTATCATAAAATAAACCAACATTTTGATTATCAACAATTACAGCTGATTTAATAGTATTTAAATGATTTAAAAATTCATTATAAGACCAAGAATCAATTTTACCAAGTTCTTTACTATTTATTAAATTAATAATTTCTCCTGGACCATATTGTTCAAATGTATTCATACTTAATTTTGTCATATATTTATTACTTTTTAGGGGAATATTTGTATTTAACATAAAACAATTTACATTTAGCAAAAATAGATTAAATAAAACTTTCAACATTTATAATAAATTAAATATAATCTTTAAATTTATTTATAATAATAAAAGAGATTGATAAACCAATTGTAATAAACATTAAATGATCAATATATTGTGAATCTTTTATATTATTTAAATATAATTCGTCATGATTAAAATTTTCCCAAAATACTTCCATAATTAATTTAATTAAAATTAGATTAATATTTTAAATAAATTAAAAAAAGAATAATTTGAATAAAATATAATATGGGATTAAATATATTGTTTTTATCGATAATTACAACTGTGTTACATAATACATTACCAGCTGTAAATATGCCTAAATTACTATTTTTTTCGGGAGGAAATTCATTAATGCCAAAAGATATATATACTGATTTTTTATCTAAATTAAAAAAAAATTATGACGTTTCAATAATTAAAAATTCAAATAATAATTTAGATGTAATGGAACAAATATATGATAATATAAATGAAAATTCAAATATTATTCCAATTGGTCATTCTTCTGGTTGTACAACTTTAATAAATTATTGTTCTAAATTTAAAAAAATTGATAAATATATATTATTAGATCCAGTTGATAATAATTTAAAGATTGAAAATTTAAATTATAAAAATATATTACAAATTAACGCAGATAAATCATATCAATGGAAATTTACACCATTACCAAAAGTACCATTTGTACCTTTATTTAAAATGGATTTATCAAAATTTAATGAAAATAATATAACAAAAGTATTAATAAAAGATTATGGACATTGTGATATATTAGATACAGCATTTAGTAACTTAATGCATAATACTGTAGCAGAAGGAAATGAAAATAGAGAATCATTAGATCAATATAAAAATTATTTAGTTTATTTAATAGATTCTTATATAAATAATAATAAATTAGATAATAAAAATTATGAAGATTTAAATGTTGAATTTTAATAATTACAAAAAAAAAAACAAATTTAAAAATATAATAATATATTTTTTTATATGAGTGAAAAAATTATATCATTTTTAGTAAAGAAAGGTAAAATATCCAATGAAAAATATATTACAGCTGATATGCCTTTTTTTATGCAAGACACAAATAAGATACCTTTAACAAAAGATTTATTAAATTTTAAAAAAATAACAGAATATAATATTCCAAATAATTTAAATAAAAATATTAAATTATTATTTGAAATATTAGGTGACGCAAATAAAGAAGTTTATATAGGTGAATGGACAATAATGAGTTTAAAACAATGCATGGAACGTTATAAATATTATTGTGATAATGATCAATATAATGTATTTGATATTGGATTTAGATATATGGGAATGGGTCATATTGAAGTTATATCATGTGATTTAAAAACTCATTTATTATTTAAAAGGCCAGATGGTGGAAGTAATGGATATGATAGAGAATATAATTTAAATAATATAATTAAAAATGGTCCAGATTCTTATGAAAAATTACATTTTAGTACTTGGTTTTATAGTTAAGGACAAAAGTAAAAGGACAAAAGTAAAAGGACATTTACTAAGGATATATAGTATTTACAGTTTGAGTACAACGAACAAATGTACATAATTTAGAAAAATCAGTTATATTATTTGCTCCAATATATGAATGTGAACTTCTTAAACCTCCTAAAATTTCTTGAATAGTATTTATAACTGGACCCTTATATTTAATTTTAACTGTTTTACCTTCTGACGCTCTATATGTTTTAATATTATCATAATGTTTTATTTGAGCGTCAAAACTAGACATTCCATAAAATATTTTATATTCTTGATTATTTTCGGTAATTATTTCTCCTTCACATTCTTTATGACCAGCTAATAAATTTCCGATCATAACAAAATCTGCACCAGCCCCAAATGCCTTTGAAATATCACCTGGATATTTGCAACCACCATCTGCGATTATATGAGCATTTAATGAATGCGCAACTTCTGCACATTCTATTATAGCAGATATTTGGGGATAACCAACACCTGTAATTTTTCTTGTTGTACACACAGAACCTGGACCAATTCCAATTTTAACTATATCTGCTCCTGCTAAAATTAATTCTTTTGTCATTTCTTTTGTAGCCACATTTCCAGCTATAATAATTTTATTTGAAAATTGTTTTCTTAATTTTTGAATAAAATTAGTAAAAGATTCTCTATAACCATTTGCTACATCTACCATTATAAAATTAAATTGTTTTATAATATTTTCATTTATTTCGTCATTTTCACCAATTGTTAAAATACAATTATTTTGAGTAAGATTTAATAAATCATTATTTTTAATAAATTTATGTAATGCAGTTAACATATTATGTTTATTTAGTTCATTTGCCATTTCAATTGTTCCAACTGTATCCATATTTGCTGCGATTATAGGAATACCAGTCCAAGTTAAATTACTATATTTAAAAGTAAATGTTCTATTTAAATTTACATCAGCTCTTGATTTTATTGAACTTTTTTGCGGTTTTATCATAACATCATCATATGTTATTTTAATATCAGTCTCTATTTTCATTTATAATTTTACTATTTTTTAAGTTTAAGTATTTTTATTATAATAAATTGATTAATGGAAATATATTTGTACATATATAAAATATATTATGAAAATTATTACTGTAATATTCACTATTCATAAAGATAAATGTAGAAATAAACGAACTTAATAATATAATTTTATTAATTTTATTTTTACCAAGTATAATTGGAAGAGTATTTACATTATTTTTTAAATCTTCGTCATAGTCTTTCAAGTCTGCTAAATTTGTTAAAGAAAATATATTAAAAAAAGTTGGTGCGAATGATAAAAAATTTAAAGAATAATCATGATTATCAAATGTTAATGGTATAACATTTGTACAAATTGTCCACATTATAGCTACATAAAATGGTTTAAAAAAACTTAAATTGTTATTTTTTTTAAAATATTTATATAAAAATGTACTTGTAAATAATGGTAATATAATTTTAATATCATAAGAAGAAAATATACAAAGTGTACATATAGTAATATAACTACAAAATAATGTTAATTGTACAATTTTTTCATTATCTAATAATGAAATATAATATTTATGTTTTGGATTTGATATATTATAAAAATTATTAAAATATTCTTGAGCATCTAAATATCTATCTTGTTTATAAGTAATAAATCCTAATAAAAAATTTATTAAAATAGATTCTTTTGTTATAATAGTATTTGGAAAATTTACATCAGTAGTAATTTTACTAATAATATTTAATGGTACACCAATTTCAATACCAGATAAAATTGGATATATATTTTTAAATGAAATCATTCATTCATAATATACAACAATTATAAAAAAATTATAAAATATTATCAATTAGTTTATAATAATTAGATAGTATCTTTCCACCCATTTCATCCCCTTGGCGAGAAACATCTATTATATATAAAATAAATTTTTTTTTTAACGCAGGATCAAAATTACTTTCTAAAACTTTATTTATTAATAATTCATTTGAAGATAAAACTAGATGACCAATTGAATCAAATTGTGGTAATATTGCAGTTGACGTTTTAACTATAGAAACAGCTAGTTCTGGATTAATATCCGCTAAATGTGGTAAATTTAAAAATGACGAACAAGTTGATAAAAATATAAATAATAATTTTATTGGCGATTTCATCTACAATTAATAAATATAAAAATTCAATTAAAAATTTAAAAAAGTATTATCTGCTGAAAGTGGGGTTCGAACCCACGAGGCTTTCGCCATCAGATCTTAAGTCTGACCCCTTAGACCACTCGGGCATTTCAGCAGGTAATACTTTACTTTTACTTTACTTTTACTTTACTTTTACTTTACTTTTACTTTACTTTACTTTTTCACAATAATAATATATGTTATATCTTTAAGTACTTTAAATAATATAATCGACAAAATTATATTTTAAACATTCTGTTGAATTTAACCAATAATCGTGTTGTAGTAAAAAATCAAGAGTTTTATCACTTATATTAGATTTATCTTTATAAATATTTTTAACTAAATTCATCATTTTATTTGAATTTAAGTAATGTTCTTCAAGTTCATTATAATTAACTTCGCCTATAGTTGTTCTTAATGAATGAATTAACATCATAGAATTTTTGGATATATATCTTTTTTCTCCTGATACGCTAATTAATGAACCTGCACTTGCAACAAAACCATTAATATAAGTATTTATTGGAATATTAGAAGATTTAATACTATCTATTAATCCAAATGTTGGTAATAAAGCTCCTCCCATTGATTGTATATGTAAATTTATATTTTCGTGCTTTTCAGATTGCATTTTTAATATATATTGTTGTATATGAAAACAACTAATTTGTGATATAGGTCCTTGAAAATATAAATTATTTTCATCATTTTTAATTATAGCATTTGAATTTTCTTCATTATTATTTGAATTCATTATTATCAAATTATTTGATTTTTGGTATGATTTAAATAAGCCATTGTAAAAATATGAAATTAAAAATAAATAATTTAATAATAACATTTATTTATTTAATTAATTATATTTTATTTTTTTATTTAAAGAAATATTTAATATTAATTATTAAATTTTATATGATTCAAGAAGTTGTTGCTTTAATTGATAGGTCGGGCTCTATGGCTGGGAAAGAAGAAGATACAATTGGTGGAATTAATTCTACTATTAGTGAATTAAAAGAAAATAAAGAGAATGAAATTATTAAATTTTCTTTAAAATTTTTTGATCATATGGAAGATTTAAAATTAAGAAGTTTAGATATTGAAAATGTGTATCCATTAAATAAGAATGATCTTCGCCCAAGAGGGCAAACTGCTCTATTAGATGCGATGGGAAATACAATTATATATTTTATAAATAAAAAAATTACAATGCCGGATTCATTTAATAATTGTATTATTTATGTTGCAACGGATGGAATGGAAAATGCAAGTAAAAAATATAATAATGAAAAAATTAAAAATTTAATTATTGAAGCAAAGAAATATAATATTGAATTACTTTATTTAGGTGCAAATCAGGACGCCATTTTTGAGGCAGGTAAATTTGGATTAAATGTTAATCAGGCAATGAATTATTCAGAAACAAGTGGTACGGTCCAGGAGGCATATCGTTCTGTTGCAAAAGCGGCTAAACGGTATAGAACAAGAACTGAAGATTTAGGTTTTTTACAAGCTGAAAGAACGTTATCACAGGTACCAACTGATTTATAATTTATATTAATTAATTAATTAATTAAACCATTTAAAAATTTGATTAATTAAAAAAAAAATAAATGGAATCAGGAGGAACAGCTATAGGAATTGATTTGGGTACAACATATTCATGTGTAGGAGTTTGGAAAGATAATCAGGTAGAAATTATAGCAAATGATCAGGGTTTAAGAACAACACCAAGTTATGTTGCATTTACAGAGACAGAAAGATTAATAGGACAATCTGCAAAAAATCAGTGTGGTAGTAATCCAGAAAATACTGTTTTTGATGCAAAAAGATTAATTGGGCGTAAATTTAGTGAAGCGGGAACACAAAATGATATTAAAAATTTTACTTTTAGTGTTAAAAGTGATAGTCAAGATAGACCAATTATAGATGTTTTATATAAAAATGAATTAACTAAATTTAAACCTGAGGAAATATCAGCAATGATTTTAACAAAAATGAAAAATATTGCTGAAGATTATTTAGGTGAAAAAGTTACATCTGCTGTAATTACTGTACCAGCTTATTTTAATGATTTACAGAGACAAAGTACAAAAGATGCCGGTGCAATTGCAGGATTAAATGTATTAAGAATTATTAATGAACCAACTGCTGCCGCTATTTCATATGGTTTAGATAAATCTTCTGATTCAGAAAAACATATATTAATATTTGATACCGGTGGTGGTACTCAAGATTTAACAATTTTATCGATTGATGAAGGTATATTTGAGGTAAAAGCAACAGCAGGAGATTCCAGATTAGGTGGTGAAGATTTTGACAATAGATTAGTTCAACATTTTTGTCAAGAATTTAAAAGAAAGCATAAACAAGATATAACAAATAATAAAAGAGCAATTAGACGTCTTAAAACTGCGTGTGAGAATTTAAAGAAAAATTTATCAAGTACAACGCAGGCTTCATTAGAAATAGATTCATTACATGAAGGTATTGATTTTTCGAGTACATTAACAAGAGCGAGATTTGAGGAATTATGTTCGGATTTATTTAAAAGATTATTTGATCCATTAGAAAAAGTATTAAAAGATTCCGGTATATCAAAAAATAAAATTGATGAAATTGTGCTAGTTGGTGGTTCTACAAGAATACCGAAGGTACAAAAATATTTATCTGATTATTTTAATGGTAAAGCTTTAAATAAAAGTGTAAATCCAGATGAAGCTGTTGCTTATGGTGCGGCAGTTCAGGCCGCAATTTTAAGTGGTTGTAAAGATTCTAAAGTAAATGACTTATTATTATTAGATGTTACACCATTATCTTTAGGTGTTGAAACGTCCGGTGGTGTAATGACAAAAATTATTGAAAGAAATACAACAATTCCTACAACTAAATCTCAAAAATTTAGTACTTATAGTGATAATCAGCCTGCTGTTACGGTTCAAGTTTTTGAGGGTGAAAGACATATGACAAAAGATAATAATAAATTAGGTGAATTTACATTAAATGGAATTCCTCCTATGCCAAGAGGAGTGCCTGAAATTAAAATTACTTATGATTTAGATGCAAATGGTATATTAACAGTAACTGCATGTGAAGAATCGAGTGGTAAAGAAGAAAAAATTGAAGTTAAAAATGATACTGGAAGATTATCTAAAGAAGAAGTTGAAAATATGTTAAGAGATGCAGAAAAATATTCTGAGGAAGATAAAAATTTAAGAGAAAAAATTGATTCAAAAAATGCGCTTGAAAATATAGCTTATCAAATGAAAAATATGTTAAATGATGATAATATTTCAACTAATTTAGAAACATCATTAAAAGAAGAATTAACTAAAGAAGTAAATGATTTAATAACATGGTTAGATAATAATCCAAATGAAGAAAAAGAATTATATGATTCTAAAAAAAATGAATTTCAGGAAAAAATGAAACCGATATTATCAAAGGGAATACCAGCTGGTATGCAACCGGATATGTCCGGCGAAAATGATACAACTGGTCAAAATGATACAAGTGGTCCAAATATTGAAGAGGTTGATTAAATAATGTGTATGGGTTTAACCGGTTTATATAAAGTCAAAACTAAATCCAAAAAATATTTTGCTAAAGGATTTGTAACTTTAAAATATGTTTCAGTTAAATTTGTTTCAATTACAGATTTTAAAGAATCTAATAACTGTTTTATTTTCAAATAATAATGAATAGGTATATTAATCATAATTAAATTTAAATCTATATTTAAAGTATACATTTTTGTATCATTTGTATTTTTAATTAACATCCAATAATTATAAAAATATTCCATTAATTCATCTACTAATTTTATTTTTTTTTCATGACTTAGTACATCATTTGAATCATATTTTTCTTGCATTTCTTTGGGTTGACTAATTACGTAAACATTATCTAAATTCTCCCCTGATAAATATAGTTTAAAATATATATTTTCATATATAATAGCGGAATTAGTTATTTTTTCCATAATATATATAAGTATATATTTTAAATGCTTGTAGTTAAACTTATAATTCTAATCAAGAATACTAAATTAATTTGAAATAAATTAACTTTTATTCTACTACAATTCCATAATTTTATTTATAAATAATTTACAAAATATTTTGCTATTTAAAAAAATAATTTAAATGTAATTAAAAAATATAAAGAATTATGCTTGGTTCAGCGCATATGTACTCAAAATCTGGAAATGGACAGCGTCGCAGAATTGATGTTCCAATGAAGTCAGATATTGACACACTAATTAAAGAAAATGAAAGAGAAAAAAAAATGAATTCATTAGCGAATAAATATTTTAATAAGATTGTTAAATCTGTTATTAAAGCTATAACAAATGATAAAAATAAAATTTATTTTTATTACACTTATTATGATTTTGTAAATAATGGTTTAGGTAAACCTCATGGATTTTTAAATGAATTTATGTCAGAAATGTCATATGAATATTCAAAATATGTAACAAAAGATTGTCACGGTAATGTTATGACATTTAAAACATTATTTGGACAAAATTTTAAGTGGGATCTTAAAGGAAAAGATATGATGATTATTTCTTGGTAACAAAAAAAAAACTAATTTAAAAATAAATTCAAATTAATATTAAATTCAAATGAAACGAATAAAGTCAGCTCCTGCTAATATATGTGAAATGGTTAATAGAAAAAAAATAAATAATTTAAAAAAAGAAAAATTAAGTATATTAATTTTACCTAATAAAAATGAAAAACAAATAAAAAATACATTATCAAATATTATACAAGATACATTTTCTGAAACAAATAAATATATCCCCGATACAGATAATTATTATTATTCTTTAATTTTAGAAATATTTAGTAATTTTTTAGAGAATAAATTTAATAAAGAAAATGTTAAAAATTTTATATTTATGTTAATAATTCGAATATTTTTTTCTAATATTTCTCATAATATTTTAATTACATATAAAAATGATATAAATAATTTTCTTCATTTACATTAATTTATTTAAAATTGATATTGTATTTTTTTGAAATTCAAAGCAATAATCTACAACGAACCTGTCATAATTACATAAATGTTTAACGTCCATTGGTCGGCGATTTTGATTTAAAATAGAAAGTGTATATACTCTTTTTATCCACCATAATTTATTTACTGGACCTAAAGATTTATAATTTAGTTTATTATTAATATATTTTATTTTAAGTAAACTATTATAATTATAAATATTAAATTTATTTATTTCTAATAAATATTTTAATGATAAAATATTTGTTTTATATATATATTTATACCAATATTTAATTATTATATCAGTGTTAATATTTAAATATTCTTTATAAATTAATCTAAAAATATCATTATTAATATTATATTTTTTAATAATACTTGCGATTGCCAAAAAATGGTTCATTTTATTATATATGTTATTTATTTTTAAATTACTTAAAAATTTGTAAAGTTATAAATTACTTAAAAAATAAATAGATTTATTAAATAATTATTATATGAACGTTATAAAAAGAAATGGAAATAAAGTAGAAGTAGAATTTGACGAAATTACAAGAAAAATTAAAAATTTAGCGGAAAAATTACCGAAATTAAATATAGATGCTCCAATTTTAGCACGGGAGGTAATAGCATTAATATATGATGGAATTACAACTTCTGATTTAGACGAATTTACTGCTTCTACTTCGGCGTCAATGGCTCTTTACAATCCTGATTATGAAGAATTAGCGAGTAGATTAATTATAAATAATCATCATAAAAATACAAATTCAAGTTTTTGTGAGACAATGTTAAAATTAAATAAATATATTAACGAAGACATTTTATATTTATGTAAAAATTATAAAAAAATTTTAGATGATATTGTAAATCACGAAAATGATTATTTAATTAGTTATTTTGGTTTCAATACTTTATATAAAAGTTATTTACTTAAATTTGAACAAAAAGTTGTTGAAAGACCACAATATTTATATTTACGTGTTGCTTTAGGTATTCATGGTCCAACAAAAGACTCATGTTTTACTAAAGAAATAATAGATAAAGTAAAAAGAACGTATGAATTATTAAGTAATAAATATTTTACGCATGCAACGCCTACTTTATTTAATGCGGGTACAAAATATCCTCAAATGAGTTCATGTTATTTAATTGGTACAGAGGATTCAGTTGAAGGTATTTATAAAACAATTGGTGATGTTGCAATGATATCAAAGTGGGCAGGTGGTGTAGGTGTGCATATATCTAATGTAAGAGCAGACGGTTCAAAGATAAAAAAGACAAATGGTGATTCACAGGGAATTATGCCAATGTTAAAAGTGTATAATGATACTGCGAGATATATTAATCAAAGTTCTAAAAGAAATGGTTCATTTGCGATGTATTTAGAACCTTGGCATGCTGATATTTTTACATTTTTAGAGGCTAAAAAGAATAATGGTGCTGAAGAATTAAGAGCAAGAGATTTATTTTACGCACTTTGGATTCCAGATTTATTTATGGAGAGAGTTAAAACAAAAAGTAAATGGTCATTAATGTGTCCAAATGAGTGTCCTGGTTTAACTGATGTATATGGTGATGATTTTAAAATATTATATGAAAAATATGAATCAGAGGGAAAATATAAAAAACAAATAGATATTTTAGAACTTTGGAATTGTATTATTAATAGTCAAATTGAAACTGGAACTCCATATATGTGTTATAAAGACCATGTTAATAAAAAATCAAATCAAAAAAATATTGGAATTATTAAAAGTTCTAATTTATGTGTTGAAATAAATTTATATTCTGATTCAAATGAAACTTCTGTGTGTAATTTAGCTTCATTATGTTTACCTAGTTTTATAAAAAAAACAATTAGTGGTAAATTTTTTATTTATTCAAAGCATAATTGTAAATATTGTACTTTAGCAAAAAAATATTTAGTTGATAATGGTTATGATTATGATGAAATTTTATTAAATAATGATAAAGAAAGATTTGAATTTTATGATAAGTATACAGATGAAGATAATGATATATTAGTAAATTCTATGCCTCAAATTTTTTTAAATGATGTTAGAATTGGTGGATATGATAATTTAATGTCATTTTTTAACGATACTAATAATGAAAAACGAACATTCGATTATGAAAAAATGGGCGAAGTTGTAGAAACTATTGTTGAAAATTTAAATATTGTTATAGATAAAAATTATTATCCAACAAATGAATCTAAAATTAGTAATTTTAAACATAGACCGATTGGAATTGGTGTTCAAGGATTAGCCGATGTATTTATGTTATTAAAAATTCCATTTGTATCAGAAGAGGCTAAAAAATTAAATCAAAATATATTTGAAGTTATTTATTATTATGCATTAAAAAAATCAAACGAATTAGCAAATAAATATAGTTCATATGAAACATTTAATGGTAGTCCAGCTAGTCAAGGTATACTACAATATGATATGTGGAATAAAAAACCGGAGTTTTATTCTGAAGAAAAATGGAATTTATTAAAAGATAATATTAAAAAGACAGGATTAAGAAATTCTACTTTAATATCATTAATGCCAACTGCTTCTACAGCTCAAATAATGGGAAATAATGAATCTTTTGAGCCTTATACTTCAAATATTTATACAAGAAGAGTATTATCTGGTGAATTTGTTTTAATTAATAAACATTTAATTAAATATTTAAAAGAAAAAGATCTTTTAAAAAAGAATATTATTGATTCTATTATATATAATAAAGGTTCTATACAAACATTAAATATTCCTGATAAAGATAAAGAAATATTTAAAACTGTATGGGAAATTTCACAAAAAAAATTATTAGAAATGTCATCTGAACGAGCGCCATATATTTGCCAATCACAAAGTTTAAATATTTTTATTGAAAAGCCAGATCCAAAAATAATTAATAGTGTTCATCTTTATGGTTATTCATTAGGTCTTAAAACGGGTTCATATTATATTCGAACAAAATCAATTTTAAATTCACAAAATTTTTCAATGGATTTTTTAAAAGAGCAAAAATTAAAAAAAGAACAAATTATTGAAGAACCATGTTTATCATGTTCATCTTAATAAGTGGTGATGGGGCCGGGTACGGGTGGGCCAGGGGTGGGTATGGGAGAGACCGGTGTACCACTGGGTAATAAATATTTATTTTCTACAATAACATAACCAAAAAATTTATCATACTCTTGTCCTCTACCTGGATTAACACTTGAAGTTAATACTTGGCCAAAAAAATCGGCTTTGTTAAAGTAACCAGTTGTTCCAGTACCTTTTGAGTTATTTTTGGTATAGAGAAATGGGGTTTTTCCAAGACCTGTTTTAGTGTTTAAATAAGGTGGGGGTCCAATACCTTTATATCTTAAAGGGCCTGGTCTACCTGGACCAGCTCTTAATCCCTGAAGTGGGGCTTTTGTTTTAAGAGTTGATGTTTGACCATACATAACACTATTAAAAAACCCAGCGCCAGCTAAAGCGCGAGAACCTCCCGCAACACCTGTTATATCACTATTTGAATGAGCGGCAGAAGAGCCACCAAATGTTCTATTCGCGTCTGAACCATTTACAACTGATTCTCCAAAATTTGGAGTTGTAGCGGGAAGTAACTTTATTGCTTGTCCTGTAAATGGCGATACACCCATTAGTGGCGTTGATACAGCGTGATTTCCAATTGCGTAATCCGACATCTTTCTTTATTATAAAATTAACTAAATATTTTTTTTTTATTTTTTAATATAAATATTATTAAAATAATTGTTAATATAAAAAAACATAAACATAAAATTAATAATGTAATATTTATTGAATTATTATTTGAAGGCTCACCAAAATATTCTTTAACATTTTTTTGATTTGTATCATTTTTATCGACAATTTTTATATAACATTTATAATCTTTAAAGTGTTTTTTTTTTATATCTTTATCATCACAACCAGTTAATAAACTATTTATTCTTTCTTGTTCTGTAGTAGCACTACAAGGAACTTTTCCTTGAGCTCTAAATTTATAATAAAATTCAATTGTTTCTCTAAAATTTGTTCTATCACATTGTGGAACTCCTAATTTTGTATTTACTTTTTCGTGAATTAACCATATATAATAAGATAAATCAGCTCTTGAATTTAAATATTTTTCAACTGATAAATTTGAATCTTTTATATAATTTGAATACGATATTCCACATATTGTACAAGGTAATACTGTTCCTAAATTACTTAAAAATGTAAACATTGCATTTTTAATTCGAATGTGTTCTGGATTATTTGGATTAATTTTTTTTGGATAAGCCATTGCCATACTATGTAAAAAAAACCATGCTGGAGGTCCCCATACTTGTGTTTTCATATTTAATACATCGTGCATATTATCAAATAATTCTTTTTTTACATTATTAAATGAATCATTATTATTATTCATATATATTTATTAATAATAATAATGATTTTTTTTCTTAATTAAATTTTTACGAATTACTTAATTAAAAATAATTCTATATTTTTAATTATTTTTGAACTTAATTTTCTTTTATTTAGTTTAATGTTTTCTAACTGAGTACTACCATTTTCTTTTAAATCTGAAATTAAATCAATTATCGAATTATTATATATTTCTAATATTTTTTTTGCTGTTAATAATCCAATACCAGGTACTAAATTTAACATATATGAATCAATATTGTCTTTTGTTATCTGATTTTTTTTTATTAAGTTTATTTTATTATTACTAGATATTTTATTTTCATATAATCTTATTAAAAATTCGTAAATTATTAATGATGTATCTTTAATAGATTGTGTTAATAGTAAAGAAAATCCTTTACTATAACTTAATGAATATAAACATGAATATATTGTTTTATATTCTATAGTATCAGAATTATAATTATTATAATTACCTTCAATTATATAATAAATTTTATTAGAAGATATATCTAATTCTAATAAACGATCACATTGTTCTTTATACCGAGAATCTTTAACGCTTGATAATAAATCATTAATTGTTTTTCTTTCAATTATAATTAATATATTATCATTCAAATCTTTTATTATATAATCTCCTTGTTCTAAATTTTTAAAAATAACTGTAAATAATTTATCTTCAATTTGTTTTTTTTGAAAAAATTCTTTAATTAAAGTTGGTTCTCTATTATCTATTTCTAAAATCATTAATTATTCAATAATTAAATATTTAAGTAAAGAAAAAAAATTAACCAAATAGAAAATTAAACGAATATAAAGAATTATTAAAATTTATAATTAAATATGGAATTAAATGATACATGGTCAGTTTATTTTCACGCAAAAAATAATAATAAAAGTTATGCAGATAATACAACAAAATTAATAGAATTTAATAATATTATGGATTTTTGGAAAATTTTTAATAATATACCTTTTCCGACTAAAATGTTTAGTGAATATGGAGTACAAAAAGTTTTAAAAAGAACAAAAGAAGTACCAAATGCAATTAGTTTATTTAGAAAAAATAGTTATCCATCTTGGGAAGATTTAACGAATGTAAAAGGATTTGAATGGAGTTTAAGAAAATATAAAGATTTTGAAACTATTAATGATTTATGGAATTTAATAATATTAAAAGCAATTGGTGAAAATTTTGAACATTCAAATATTTTAAATGGTGTAAGAGTAGTTGACTGTAGTATAGAACATAAAATAATGTATAGAATTGAAGTATGGTTTTCCGATAAAAATTTTAAAGACTATTTTGAAACAAAAATTAAAGATATGTTAGAAATACCCGCGTATACAAAGTTATTATATAGAGAACATTCTACTTTAAAAGAAATTAGAAATTAATCTGTACCCATTTTATCTTTAATGTTAGTAAGTAAATCTTTAAATTTAGAATTTTCCTGCATTTTATTTAAAATTAATTCTAAATCATTTTTTGAAATAGCGGTCATTATAGTTTCTATTAATGTTGAATCTATTTGGTCAACAGATTCAACATTACTATTTGTTAATATTTCAGATATTTTTTTTATCGAATTATTCATTTGTTCTCCTTTTTTTCTACTTATACCACCTGTTCTATTTGTAGATTTACTTTTAATTTTTTCTTTTAGTCTTTTTTTTAATTCAGCTCTGGATTCGCTTATTTGATTACTCATTTAAATAAAAATTATATTTTAATTTTAAATATATTTATGATCTAATAGACTTTTCTCAATCTCATATCAAGAATAATATTATTCATTTAAGATATAGACATCATTACAAGTCATACTAAAGTCACACTTTAAATTATTTATTAAGTAATGGGCCCCCTCAGGCACCAAAGCACATTTTACCAAAATGCATATGAGGTTTTATACCATTACTTGTTATATATCTGGGTAACATTGATGTTGGTAAGGGTTGAGATACACCTGCTGGTGGTAATAAACCATACGAAGGAGCTTGAAAACGATTACCGGTAGGTGTTAATACTGTATCTGGCCAAGATTTTTTTAATCCTGTCATTCCACTATAATTTGGACCTCTTAGCCAATTATAATTTGTTTTAATATTTACATGTTTTGAACTACCAAATGTATTTGAAAAGTAAGGTGAACCATTTACTCTTAATTTTAAAACTTTTAATTTATAACTACCATCTTTTTGTAAAATTGAAAATTTTTTACCAACTGCTTTATATCCATCTTTATCATATATAGCTCTCGCAGATAAACGATGACCAATTTTTTTATCTCTTTTATTTTTAACTGGTTTAACTAGACTTTTTCTTACTGGACTTTTTCTTACTGTACTTTTTCTTACTGGACTTTTTCTTACTGGACTTTTTCTTACTGGACTCATTTTAACTGGACCTTTTGTTGTTCTTGCTCCTTTGGGTAAATATTTTTTAGTTAAACCATTTATTGTTCTGGTTTTAATATATCTACCTTTATAATCTGTATATACAACACGATTTTTATACATTGATTTTTTAACTTTTGGTTTTCCAAATGACATTGGATATATTTGTCCTCCTTGTGAACACGTATTACCGCCACAACTACCCATTAAATTCTAATATATAATATACATTTTTTTAAAAATTTTATTTTAAATATTTTACTTAAAAAAATAAAATATTTAAAATAAATGGAAAATAAAAAATTAAGTGTTTCATTTGATATTGAGACTGATTTATTTGATGAAATTAATTCTAAATTATCATATTTAGTAAATAAAATTGACAATTTAGAAAGTACATATGTATCATTAAATACAAATTTAATTGAACAAAATATAAAAATGTCAGAAATTATAAATGGTAAATTAGAAGAACCAACTTTTTCTTCTCCAGAAGCAGAAAAAGAACTATATTATTATATTAATAATGATTTTATAATTGTTTATGGACCTGGAACATTTGATAATAAATCTAAACTTACTAAATTTGGTAATTGGAATATGAATAATAAAACATGGGATTTAAAAATTGGGAAAGAACTTTTATTAGAAACATTTCCGTCTATTATTTTTAAAAATAAAGAAAACAATTCTATGTTTATAGATGAATAAATATAATTAATATAATATAGTTCTTTCTTTTTTTAAGTAAAATTTTATCTTCTCATACTATTACCAGTATTATGTTTATAGATTTGTAATTGTATAATAATATCAGATGTTTATATTTTATAGATAAATTAATAATTAATAATTAATATATCAATTAATTATTAATTATGAATTTATTTTTATTATTATTAATATTTATTGTAATTATTATTTTATTTACAATTAAATCTAAATTTATAAATATTAATGAACAATTTTATTATGTTGAAAATGAATTATTAACAGACGAAGAATGTAATTTATTGATTAATAATTCAATTAAAAATTTAACAAGATCTACTGTAAATTCAATTGATAATAATAATAATTTTAAAAGTATTGAAGATAATTCTAGAACAAGTCGCCAAACATGGTTAAATAAATATTCTTACCCTAATATTATTAATAAAGTTATAAAATTTATTAATAAATATACAAATTATCCAATTAATATATCTAATTTTGAAGATATACAAATTGCTAACTATAAACCAAATCAAGAATATAAATATCACTATGATATTTGTCATCCAACGCAAGCTAAAAGTAATATAGCTTCATGTAAAGCTGAATTTAAGGATATAAAATCAGTTAGATATTTAACAGTTATTGTTTATTTAAATTCAGATTTTAAAGGAGGTGAAACAAAGTTTACTAAATTAAATATTAAAATAAATCCAAAAAAAAGAAAAGCTCTATTATTTTTTAATTGTAATTTACAAAAAGATTCTTCTAAAACAGGTTTATGTGATGTAATAGATAATTCTGAACATGCGGGATTACCGGTTATTAATGGAGAAAAATGGATTGCTAATTTTTGGATTAGATTAAAGTCATTTAAAAAATAAAATATATGTTTATATAAATATATGTCAAATTTATCAATCGATAAAGTATGTTGTATATGTTTAGAAAATGATAATTCTTTAATAGAATATAATCATTGTGGATTATACTATGTTCATAGAAAATGTTTAAATAATTGGACACAGAATGAATGTATTATATGTAGAAAAAAAATAACACTTGACGCGCGGGAAAGCTCAGCGGTACAAGAAAGCTCAGCGGTACAAGAAGACATAGAAAGTGGAAACCTTGCGGCAGATAATAATGATTTAAGATTTATTCCATATAATTATTGTAACTCAAATATTTTTATTAAAATAATATTATTTAATTTTTGCAGTTTAAGTTTATATATATTAGTTAATCGTATAATGGACGAGCATAGTTAAAGTATATAAATTTTATATTAATTAATTTAAAATTTAAATAATATATTATTTATAAATGAATACATTTTTTATTAGTCCATTAATACCATTGAATTTTTATATAATCATTCAAAAAGAAAAAAATAAAATTCCTTGTAATAAAGAAGAAATTGAATTTATTAGTAATATAAACCAATTGTTTGATTATAATAAAATTTTATCAGACGAAACAATTAAAATAATAAAAAATATAATTTATAAAATTAGTAAAATATCAGATAACTATAAAGATTTAAATAGTATTTTATCATTTGTAAATCAGAATACTTTTAAAGAAATTACTAATTATAATCATATTTATTATAATTTATTAATAGAAAGAAATTATACCCAAATTATAAATCCATATACAGAAGATGAAATACAAATTACAGTCGGATTAACAGATAGTGGCCCATTAAAAAAATTAGACGTTTCTTTATTTAAACAATTAAATACAGATTCTGAAAAATTTAATTATATTAATAATTTAATTAAAGATAAAGAAAGTTATTATATTTCAAAGGACATTACACAATATATTATGTCTAAATCAAGAATAGATACAAAAATAAATACAATTACTAAAATATTATCAAATAAAAGTATACTTTATAATTTATTAAAAGATGAAAATTTTATACCTTTTTCTGAATCATTTGAAACAATAAATGAAGATTTAATACAAGATATAATAAATAATTTTAAATTAAATAGTAAAAGTAAATATTTTGTAATTAAACCATCTGAAGGTACATTATCAGATGGTGTCGGTATTTTTAATATTGATAAATTAGATATAAACTTTATTAAAACTTGGATAAATAATCCAGATAATAATAAATATTCTGTGTCAGAAAAATATACATCATGGATTTTATCTGAATTTATTCAAAGTTTTCTATGGAAATTAAATGGTCAAAATAATACATCTAAGGTTTTTCCTTCATTGGTACTAAAAGAACCACAACTTAAATTTAATTTTAATGATAATATAGGAAGAATTAATAAATTTAGATTTTGGGCATTATATTCAATAATTGATAATGAATTTACATCTTATTTATATAAAGATGGATATTGTGAGATATCTTTAGAAGAATTAACAAATTATTCTAAAACACAATTAGATCCTGCGGATATAGAAACTTTTTATCAGGGTTTATTAAATGTAGAAGACGAAAATCCAGATATATTTAAAAAAAGTAGTGATTTAACAGATGAAGAAAAAAAAATAGAAGCATCTTTTATTGGTACTTATCTCGATTTTGCAAGAGTTGTAAATGAAAATAATTTTCCATTAGGTTCAGAGATTTGGAATAATGTATTAATGCCCAACATGTATTCAATTGTAAACATTTTAGCAAATAAAATGAAAAGATTTATGAATTGTTTAAATAAATATACTTTAAAGGGTTCAAAGGGTTGTTATAGTTTTTTTGCTTTGGATATTATTATAGATGAAAATGGAAAACCATGGTTATTAGAAACAAATTCCAGACCTTTTATAGGTTTTGGTAATTTTTTTAATAAATATGATCCTGATAATAATCATGTTATAAATGTTAATAATGTTTTAAATAGTGTATTGGGATTAACAACAGATTTAATAAATGATGGAGGACTTAAAAATGTTCAATATGATAATTTTTTAGTAACAAATATTGAAAAATTAAGAAATAGTAATCAAATTTATTTACCATTATCACCTGGAATTACAGCAACACCAACAAGTAAAGTATATAATCATATATACAATATTTTAGATAAAAATAATTATACAGCATTTCCATATCCAAAATTTTTAGATAATAAGATAAATAAAGCTATTGGATTTAGAGGTATGTCACCATTAAGTAAATTTTTAATAAGTAAAATATCAGATATTGGAAAAGATAAATTTATATCATTAATGCAAGAATTATATCCATATGATGCAAAATTAAAAGTTTTAAATAGAATATCTACACTTGGATTTTATTTAGGTGATAAGGCAGAAATGACGAGAATATTAAAAGAAAGTGTAAAAAATTGGGATTCTATTATACCTTATTCAGAAACAATTAACATATCAGATATGAGCAAAGAAGATATATTACATTTTATACAAAATACACCATTAAATAATAGTAAAATAATTGCTAAACCTTCATATGGTCAACAGGGTAAAGGAATTATAATTTCTGACGATGTAAATAAGTTAATATATGAAATGATAAAAAATAAAGATGTAGAACAAGAATATGTATTATCTAAATATTTAGATAACCCTTATTTAATTAAACTTAATAAAATTGGAGTGAGTAATGTAGTTTATAATGATACTTATGGGCGAAAATGTCATTTAAGAGCATATGTATTAGTACAAAAAATAAAAGATAAAATAAAAGTTTATTTATATAAAGAATCATTAATCTTTTGTGCATCTAAAGAATATAATTCATGTGATACGCCCGGGGCTAATAAAGAATATTGTAATTTAACTAATTTATATTTTGGTTCTAAATATTATAAAGATGTACTAAATAAAAAATCTTCTGACGCTTATAAAGATTTATCTGGTTTAGCAAAAGATTTAATATCTGATCCACTTTCATATAATATTTTAATGAATCAAGTTAAACATATTATAAAAACAACTATATATGCAGTTAAGGATGACTTAATATGCTTGAATTATAATCAAAATTGTTATCAATATATAGCATTTGATTTACATTTAGAAAATGATTTAAGATCAAATAAAATTTATCCTAAACCATGGTTATTAGAAGTAAATTCTACACCAGGGTTAAAAGCACCAGATTATCAATGGGAATCAATCGGTGGTTTAGAAAATTTTTTAGAATCAATATTGAATATTACAATTGGAACAAAAATAAAAAAAAGTAAACAATTATTTGAATATTTGCCTTATAATAAAAAAATTAAATCGTCTGTAATTGATAAAGATATTTTATTTACAAATAATCATTGTTTAACAATAAAATATAATACTTTAAAAGAAATATTAAAAATTATAAATTATCCAGGAAGATCTTATTTAAATACTAAGGTTAATATGTGTAATGTTCTTAAAAATATAAGTTATTGAATGTATAAATAAAATGTTATAAATATTATAATTAATACATAAAAATGCGCTAAAAAGTGAAGTGTATTAGAAGTTTCTACATCTAAATCTGTAAAATGTATTGTCCAAACTATAATAAATAAAAATATTACTATAAATATAAATTTTTTATTAATTTGATTACAATATAAAACACAAATAAAAGCTAATAATGCAAATAATAAATCTAATAAAAACAATGGATGACTTAATTGATTATTTGAACTAAAGTTTCCGTCTTTATCTTTATTTATTTTATCCTCGCCCATGTAAACTTTTGTACATCTCCATAATATTGAAAAAATTGAAGCTAAAATTAATATTAAACATAAATTTATTTCCTTATATTTAATAATAATTAATAATAACATTAATATTGATGTAAAAATACAAGCTGTATTATATTGATTATAATTCATTTATTAATAATAGTAATTAAATAAATTTGATTTTTTTGAAAAATTAAAATTATTAAATTTTTGATTTAATCTAAATGTTCCATCTAAATCATTATTATTTAATAAATTCCAATTATTTAATTTTATAATTTTATTATTATTTATTTTAATAATTGGACTATAATATGGAAAATCAGTATAAAAACAATCTTTTAAAAAATTTTTATTGTTCAACCAAAAATTAATATTACATTTTTTCCAAAATGGAATTATTCTAGGAAGTAGTAATATTTCGGAATAATTATTTTTAATATTAATTATTGTTCCATAAATTTTTTTTTTTGTTAAAGAATAAATTCTATCACCAATATTTAAAATTGTAAGTGGTCTATTAATTTTAAATATTGTTTGAATAACTTTTGAATAAAAATGGTTTATAATTAAATTATATATATCAAGTGGAACTTTTTTTAACAAGCAATCCATTAAAAATATAAAATATAATTTTTTATATTTTATAAGTCCAATAATTTATATGATTATCAATATAATTATACTTTTTAAAATTATATTTGTTCATTGTATTATCTATAGTTTTTAAATAATTATTTAAATATGGTTCTCCAGTTAACATCATATTAGTTGGTATATAATTAGTTGAAATATCTAAAATAATAATTTCTTTTTTAGCTAGATTTAATGAATTTTGAATAATTAAATTATGTGCATATTCAGGCATTTCATGAAAAGAAAACATGCAAGTAACAACATCATATTTTATTTTAGAATTATAATTTTCTGCATTAGCTACCTCAAAATATTTTCTTGGATATAATTTTTTTGCTCTATCAATAAATTCAGGTGATGTGTCAATACCATAATTTAATGTACTAATACCTACTCCACAACATAAATCTAATACTTTTGGGTTATGATATTTTGTTTGTAAATAATTATTTATTTCTTCTCTTACATTTCTACCAGAATATCTTTTTAAATCTATACTTTTTGTAATATATGGTGCCAACATTGCGTGAATTTTTCCACCAAAACCAATATTACCAACATTATGAATTCTTAAATCATATGGATAATAAATCATGACTTTTTAAATTCTATTTTTTAAATTTTTAAATAGTAAATAAAATTGTTATTTTATTAATTTTTTCTTTTCATTTAATTCTTTTTTTTCTAAAATAATTCTAATATGTTTTGTTGAATATATATTTGTATTATTTTTTTTATTTTGACTTTCTTTTTTCCTTTCTCTGGGTGTTTGATCTCCCTTCCCCATATAAATATAATTCTTTTTATTCTTTATTATTATTATTTAATTTCGAAATTTAAAAATATTTTTAATTTAATGAAGAGTTTAGATAAATTTAACAGAGATGGTTTTTTAATTATAAAAAAAGCAATAAATAAAAATGAATGTAAAAAATTAATTAAACAAACTATAATTCCAATTTTACACGCAAATAATATATATTTGACGAAACCTGAGACCTGGAGTGAAGATGGTGAATTATTACATGGGAAAAATAATGGTCATATTATAAAAAAAAGTAGTAAACATTTTAGATTTAGATCTCTATTTAATAGTAAAAAATTAAATAAAACATTAGATTTAATTCATTCGCGTTGTTTATCTTCAAATAAAAAATGGAATTATAATGATTTAGCAAAAGAAGGATTAGGTTGGATTCATTTAAGATATCCTTATATTAAATATAATAAAAGTAAATTAAAATATCCAATTGATTGTTTTCATTTAGATGGATTAAAAAATGATTATATTAATTATTTACAGTCTGTAATTATATTACCTTTTATAACAACTGTTAAAAAAAATCAGGGGGGAACAGCAGTTATACCAGGTTCACATAAATTAATAAATGATTATTTATTAAGATATAATTATAAAACAAATACAGATGTAAATGATACAATAGAAAAAATAGTTAATAACAATAAACATAATGTGATAGATATGGTTGGAGAACAAGGTGATATTTTAATAATGCACCCACATTTAGTTCATTCTGTTTCTTATGCAGATATAAATTCTAAAGTTCGGATAACATTTAATTTATCAACTGTAATTTACTAATTTTAATTATATTTAAAAATATTTTAATTTAATATTTTAAAATGACAGAAGAATTTTTAAATTTAGAAGAAATATCAGTCCCTCCTATTACAAGACAAAATGCATTTTTATATTTAAATTATAATGAAAAAGAAGTAAATTTAAATGAATATATTTATAGAACATTTAATGAAAATATATTTATTCAAAAAATAAAAAGTGAAGAAAAATTTAATAAAGTACCAAAAATAGTTAAAAATTATACTATTTAGTAGAAGAACATTCTGCTATAGAACTACCTATACAATCTTTGGTATTTGTACACGGATCGCAAGTATTTTTATATAAAGTTTCAAATAAATTTAATTTAATTTTCATTGGGTCAGCTGATAAATAATTTTGTGCAATTAAAAATAAAAATAGTGTTTCTGTTATACCGACAAATATTAAAGTATATAAAGAACTTAAACCTAAAAATTTAATAAAATAAAAATTCCATTTAAAATAAAATCCTAATAATATTATTATAAATATTATTATACCAACTAATATACCTACAAAAGTCCAAGCTTTCCTGATTATTTTATTATTTTGTTCATCTACACTGTTATCCATTTCTGTATAATCAGTACCTTCTAAAGATGACAATATTTCATTTTGTACTTTTTCTTTATCTGAATCTGACAATGGTTTAAGCAAATTACCTATAAAATCTTCTATAACAAAATCAACCTGTTTTTCAACTATTTTTTTTTCAAAATAAACAGCTATAGTAAAAAAAAATATTGTTAAAAATAACGCCATTACACCAACATGTATTATTATATTTGTTATAAATATACTTAACATTATATTATTACTATAAATTTATATAAAAAAAATAAATTTATATAATAAATGATTTATTATATAAATTTATTTTATAGTATTTATTTACATGTATTTTTATTATTTTGTTTTTTATCTATATTTTTTTGGTTAATTATATCTAAATCAGAAAAAAAATCAATTAATGATGAAATATCAAAAGGTATTGAATCTGGATTTAAAGATATTAAAATTTCAAATAGATTACTTACAAGTGAAGTTGAAAAATATTTAGAAGCTTATTACCAAGGTCAAGATATTACAGTTAAAAAAAATAATAATATTTTATTAATATTTAACATTGCATTTATTTCTATTTTTTTAATTGGTTTTTTATTAGCTGTTTTTGTTAGATATAAATTATGTAATGATAATTTTAATATATTAGAAGTATTTGGTGAAAATATATTAATTTTAATATTTGTTGGAGGTATAGAATATTATTTTTTTATGAATATAGCAAGTAAATATATTCCAATTAAACCAAGTTATTTACCGAGTATTGTAGAAAAAAAAATTAAAAGTTTATAAATAAAATAAATAAAATAAATAAATAAATAAAATAAATAAATTAATAATTTAATGAATGATAAATTAAATGAACCAGTTTATATAATTTCTATAAAACCTCCAATATATAATTTTAATAAATTATTTACTAATGTTAATATATCTAAAGCAGTAAATACAAAAAAATTAGACTTAGATAAAGCACTTGATAATAAAACTATTAGTAATAGAGTTTATTTAGATATTAAAAATGGAAGAAAAGATCATTTTGCATTTTCAGGAAAAGGAGCAATAGGTTTATTTTTATCACAGAGAGAAATATTAAATAAATTATATAAAGAAAATGTAAAAACAAATGTACTCGTATGTGAAGAAGATTGTAATATTTTTAATACTAAAAAATTTAAACAAAAAATTATTTCATTAAGAGATAAAGATTTTGATTGTGCTATATTTGGAGGAGAATATACTAAAAAAGGTGAAAAATTTGATAATAATTTTTTTATATTAAATAATGGTAATTATGAAAAAACGCACTGTGTATTATGGTCTCCACAAGGAATTCAAAAAGTAAATTATTATATAAATAATATAATTGAAATGCAATTGGATTATTTTCTATCACATTTATCTAAATTAAATAAATTAAAAATTTTAATAGAAAATAATCCAAGTACAACACAGTATTTACATTTTTCAGATCTTTCAAATGATAATAATTGTAAAATATGTAATATGGATCCCTTATCAAATAAATATTATAAAACAAAATATGAAATAATAAGAGATTACACAATTTATATAATAATAGGTTTCATAATATTTTTAATTGTAATAATAGTAAATATGCTATAAATTATTTATATTAAATAATGGTAAATTAACACATTGTTTATTTGATAATTTAAATATATTAATATTATAATGAGTTTTTAAATATTTTGGTAAATATTTAGTAAATTCTCTAATATTTTCAAATTTAAATATATCTTCTTTTTTTTTAAATAAAATATTTTCTTTATTTTCAAAATTTTCTTTGTAATCTTTATTAAAATAAGAATAATCATTTTCACCAATTGCGTTCTCACATATATCCCAACCTAAACAATAAATATTTTTACAATTTAATTCAATTGCTAATGGTATTGCCTGATCACACATAATATGACCATCGTTTATTATTTTTTTTATACCATTATATTTATATGTAAAACAATCTTTTTTATTATTCATTACACAATTCATAATTATATTTTCATCAAAATCTATATTAATGTATTTTTTATTAACATTGCTAGTTGTAAAAAAATTATAAATACTATAAAAAGCATTAATAAATTTATTTTCAGAATATGGAAGTCCAAAATTTTTATTTATATTTTTTGAATTTTTAAATTTATATGTTTTATATTTATGTTTATAACCAGCCGAACTATATATAAAATAATCTACTTTTATACCTAATTTATCTAAAAATATAGCCGAATCTTTTATTCCAACAATATAATATTTATTATAAAATTCTGGAGTAAATATGTGTAAGTAATTTTTAATTTCATTTAAACTTGGTCCAGAACTAAAAATAATTATATCTTTATTTTTTTTATTTTTATTATTTTTATTTTTAAATTTATCTTTTCTAAAACATTTTATTAATAAAATAACTGAACATATTATTAATAAAATTAATATTAAAAACAGCATTAAATTTATTTAATTATAATAAAATCTTTATTATTTTTTTTATTTATATCTTTTATTAAATTAGAATATTGTCCATATGTTGGTATAAAATAATTAAAATTCATCGAAAATAATATATCTTCATCTGGCAAATTTGCTATTTTAGTGTATACATTTAAATTATGACTTTTAAATATTTTAATTATTTCATTTAGATAATATGTGCTATACTTATAGTTATTAAATTTAATATGAGATCCACATATAATATATATATTTGTAATATTTTTATTTAATAATTTTATTGCTAACTCATTATAATATTTATAATATTTAATATATTTACTATTTTTATAAATTGTGGATAAATTAAATATATTATTCTTATCTTGTTGTGAATAAGAATCCTGATTATAATAAAATTTTTTAATAAAACATTTATCTTTACAATGATTTTCTATTACATCACCTAATCTAATATGTATTAATACTGAATTAGACTTATTTATACTTTTATCTCTAATAAATTTTTTATTTAAAATATCTAATAATATATCATATTTTTGTTGTTTATAATTTGATTTAATTAAATATTCACTTAATATACTATTTGGAAATTGACTAGAAATATCTTTTAATGATTTATAATGATATGAATTTATATCATTTTTTTTATTAGGATTCCATAGAGATTTATCTTCTGTATAATAAAATCCATCTCCTAATCTATAAGAATCATAATTAGTATAAAAATCTATTAAATTTGTATTATCTATTTTATTTAATTTTTCTGTATATGTTTTATTATCATAATAAATATATCTAAAAATTATTATACAAATATTAATAAAAAATAATATTAATAAAGATATAAAAAATATACGAATAATATTCATAATGAAAATAATAAATATTTTATTTTTTAAAGATAATATCATTAACATTATTAAAGGTTGATTCAAAATCATTATTACCATTTATTTTATAACATTCTATATTTTTTAACCAATTATCATGATAATCACTGCACATTTTTAAATATTCTAAACTAATTGTTTCACCTTTTCTACTTCTTTTAAGTACTCTTTCATATGCTACTTCAGGTCTCGTGCTTATGTATATGTAATTAATATTTGGAAAATCTTTTATAAATTCGTCAAACCATCTTATATATATTTGATAATTTATTTCTTCTATCTTATTATTATCATATAACATTTTACAAAAAACATTTTTATCTGTTTGTAAAGAACGTTCACAAATTATTAAATTTATATTATTTTTTTCGCAATATTTAATTGCTTCTTTTAGTTTTGAAAGTCTTGATATATATGCCATTATTTGAAATGAAAATGAATATCGTTCTTGATTTTCATAAAAATTTTCAATAATTGTTTTACCAAATGAATCTTTTATTTTTTCCCATTCACCAACAGGTTCTTCTAAAAAATAAATTTTTTCTGTAGAATAATATTTTTTTAATGAATTAACCACGGTTGATTTACCAGAACCTATATTACCTTCTATAGAAATAATTTTTAATGTATGATTCATTTATTTATTAATTAATTTATTCTTTAAGCAAATAATAAAAAAAAAAATATTTTACACCTTTAGAAATTTTAATAAAAAAGATATTTTTATTATTTATATTATTTGCCATTCCAGCTGGAATATTTATAGCTTTAAGTGGAATAAATAATAAGAATGATACTTCTAAATTTGCAGGAACTTATTTTTGGATTGGTATAGGATTATCTATTGTAGCTGGTATTTTTATGCTTTGGTTTTTTACTAGAACAGGTATAAATTTATCAGAGTCAACAGTTACTGATACAAAAATTTCAGGAGTAAAACAAATAAATCCTGGTATAAAATTATTTTAAATTTACTTAAACTTAAAAAAAAAGCGATTATTATAAATGGATGTAATTTTAAATAAATTAGAAATAATAGAAAATAAATTAGAAATAATAGAAAAAAAATTAGATAAAATAGAACCAAATACAAAAAGAATGGAAAATCACATAGATTTTATTGAACATACATATGAAAATATTAAAAAGCCATTTCATTTTTTAATGAATAAAGTAAGTGCATTCAGTTATTTACCATTACAAGAAAAATAAAAATAAAATAATAATAATATTTATATGAAAACTGAATTAATTTTCTTTGATTCTATTGAAAATTCTAAAAAAGGCACAAAAAGAGGATTAATAGCATTTATATCTTTAATAATATTTGATTTCATTTGGTTTTCATTTAGTTCTAAAAATATTTATAAATCTATAGAAAAAAAACCAAATATATATTGTTCTATATTAATTTATTTAATATTATGTTCTGCAATTGCTGTACAATTACCAAAAAATTATAAAGAAGCATTAGTATATGGTTTATTAGTTGGTTTTGTTGTATATTCCATTTTTAATTTAACTAGTTATTCAATATTTAATTGGCCTTTAAGTACAGCTATTATTGATACAATTATGGGAATGATTAATTGTGGTATTGCAGCAAGTTTAATTTATATATTTAACAAAATTTAAATTGTTTTAAAAATATTATTTAATCAAAATAATAAATGGAAGTAAACGGAATATTATATAATTATAACACTGATAATATTAATAAAGATATTAGTATGCATGGTGGTATTCCAAAAAAATTTAATGGTTTAAAAGATAAAAAATTTGGTGATTGGGAAATACCGCCTTGGGAATTATATATATTTATAGATAGATTACTGGGAAAAGGAGCATTTTCAAAAGTGTATTTAGCAAAATGGAGAGAAACATTTGTAGTAGCTAAAATAATTAATCCGGAAGTATGTAATGAAAAAAAAGAATTTGTTTTAAGAGAAATAGATATAATGAGTAAATTACACCATCCTAATATTGTTCAATTTTTAGGTTATATCGATAATCCATTTATTATTATTTTAGAATATGTACCAAAGGGTGATTTATTTGAAAATAATAATATAAGTAAATTATACCGTTTTGAAAAAATTAATATTATGAAAGATATATTAAGAGGTTTAGCTTATTTACATAATAGAAAACCACATAATTTAATTCATAGGGATATTAAGCCAACTAATATATTATTAACTAAATCAAAGACAGCTAAAATAACAGATTTTGGGTTATCTAAATTTTATCAATTAAATAAAAATAACAGTTATAATAATTTAACAAATTTAACAAATTCAGGTGATAATGAATTATCTCACAATGTAGGTACAAGTAAATATATGGCACCAGAATTACTTAATAATCAGGATTATGATAATAAAATTGATATATATGCATGTGGAATTTTATTATATGAACTATTTGAAAATAGAAGATATATTTCAAATATTAAATTATCTTGGTATTGGTGTCCTAAAAAAATTAAAAATATTATAATTAATTATATGTTATGTAAACAATCTGAAAGATTAGATGCTTTAACAATTTTAAATATTTTAGAAAATAAAAAGATTTAATTATAATAAATGATTATAATAATTTTAACCTTTTTATTACTTGTTGTAATTATATTAATAATATTAAAGTATATTATTAATAATATTAGTACACAAGGTAAAAATAAAAAGTGTAAAAATAAAAAGTGTGTGTATGATAAAGATTGTGAAAATTCAAAATGTTGTATAAATTCTAAATGTGACGAATGTCCTTCTGAAGAAGGTCCAATAGTAAATAATATAAATGATCCAAAAATTAAAAGTTTTATGGAATATTTAGAAAATAAAATGGAAACTGCACTTAGTAAATATGTAATAATAAATGCCGGTGGTTCATTAAAAGATCCTTTAACTAAAAATAGTAGTATTAGTTTAGGTATTTATATTAAAAATACACCTGATAATAGAGGAGCAGTTAAAGTATCAAATACATATTTAGGAAATTTAATTACGGGTAATATTTATAACAAAGAAAATGGAGAACCAAGTTATTATTTTGGTTCAGGTACAAAACCATTAACTTCTGCAATGGTTGTTGGACAACTTTATAAATTATGGAGAAAAAATAATCCACAAAAAGATATTAATGAGTTTATAACTTGGTATACTGGTAATGAAAAACAACCAGGTGCACCACCTTCTTTAACATATAAAGATTTATTTAATTTAACAAATGGATTTGAAAATTCAAATTTTACAGAAACTTTAACGAGAAAATCTAATACACAAGCAAAATCAACGGGAAATCCTATTACTAAACCTATTAAAGATTGGTTATTTTGTTGTCCAAATGATAAAAATTCTCTATTAAATAAATGTGAAAGTCCTGGATTATTTTGTAGTAATACATGTAAAGATATATGTCCTATACCATTAGATAGTAATACATATGGTGGTACCTGTCAAAGTCCATTTTGTCCTACAAATATGTGTAATTGGGCATGGTATGCAGATTATACTGGTGAGACGCTTGCAGATAAAGATCCAAACGAATTAAAATTTGTAAGTGGGGTAGAATGTACCTGTAGTCAAATTGAACCAAATGAATTTCAGAATATATTACAAAATTTATCTATATTTGATGTTACTATGATGCGTTCTGGTATACCCGATTCTGACGCTATATGGGGTATGGATACTTCAGCACAATTATCATCAAGAACAAGTTCTATTGGACCGGTTGAATTTGTATCAGAAATAGTTGGTTTTGATTGGAATCCATTATGGAAAAAAGATGAAAATGATAATTATGTTCCAATTAATAAGTCGCTTGAATTTCCTATGACTTTTATAACTAAAAATCAAGCTCCAAGTAATTACCCACCTTCTCAATATTCATCAAGCGCTTATACATTTTTAGGTATATTATTATGGCTTTTATATGAACAAAAAACACCTACAGATTGGTCTAAAATTGATTTAAATCAATTATTACCAAGAAAATTAAGAAAAAATATAAATTTTGCGGGTACAGAAGGTAATAATGGAAAACAATATTTTAATAAAGATCAACAAGGTAATAGATATTATTCTTTTGAAAAAACTGTTTCACTAGGTAATATTCCTCATTCAGGAACGATTGAAGATACACCTATTCAATCCATAAATATGTCTTCAACACCAGAAAAAGATTTGTCTGGAATAATACCAACTACTTTTACGCGCACCTTACCCGATAAAACAACTACAAAATTTCTTGATTGGGATTCATCCTCTGGTGTAAGTTGTGGTAATGGTTGGGGTAAAACGAGTGATATGGCTGAAATTTATATGAATATACTTTCACCAAATGCAGACAATCCAATTATAGGAGACAAAGAATTACAGAAAATTTATGCTAATAAATTTTTGAATTATAATGGGGATAATTGGAAAAATTTATGGAATAATAAAATAAGAGCGCCATTTTGTCTTGCCGCTAATGCATGGGGTCAAAATTATACATATAATTGTGGCATAATGGGACCGGACTGGTTTTATATGTATGATTCTAACTCTTCTCAAGAATATGGTATTATACCTTGTTATGGTCATTTAGGTTCAACATACGGATTTAATTCTGGTCACGCATACTTTCCAGGAGGAACAATTAAACCTTGGCCTCCGTATAGTCCATTAACAAAATCTGGTAATGCAAAATATTCAAGTCCAGACTGGAGTCTAACTTTTAAATTTTGTGGTGAAAACGAATTTACTATTTCACAGGCCCATAATGATTCTGGTGATGATCAATCTGGTGCTATACAATTATTAATTCAAGAATTAATTAATGATCCATTTGATTGGAATTCTTAATTTAATAAAAAAATGGCGGTACAATTAACAAGAAAATTTTGGTTAAATGTTATTTTATTTATAGTAGCGTGCGTTGCATTAGGTATATCAATATGGGCATTTACTAAAGATTGTAAAAAAGATAATTTTGGCTCCCTTTATCCCCCCATTATTTATAAAAATTGTGAACCCTCGGAAAGCACCATAAGTTCAGGCCCATATTGCACAGATCAAAATAAAACATTAGTAACTCTTACCACCAAAGACGGACGCGAAGTAGTAACCCAAGCTTGTTGTACACCGGATTCGTAAAGAATTTACCTTTTTGAGAATAAAATTTAAGTTAATATTTTGGTTTAGTTATTTAATTAAACGACAATATTGACCTATAAAAATATTTTACAATTTTATAATTTTCATTTCGTTACATAAATGATTTTTACTTGAATTTGTAAATCTAGAATTAAAATCTTTTTCGTGTAATTTATATTTTATTTTTTTATAAAAATCAGATACTTTTCTTTTATTATCTAGCATATTAGAAGTAAGTATTTTATCTAATTGTTTATATGAGTCTATTTCAGATTGTTTATTAATATTTGAGTAAGTATACCAATCTGTTTTATCTTTTATTTTCTTGTCTGAAGATTTATAATCATGATAAATAATACTATGTGGAATGGAGTAAATATCCCATCCATTTACAAAGGCTAAAAGTGATAATAACATTTCTTCACCACCAAAAATATACTCTAAGTTTTCAGCTAAAGTATTAATTTTTATTTCTTTTAAAAAGTTTCCATAAGTAAATATGCAATTTGCTCCAATAAAATAAGACTGATAAAAATATCCTGGATCTTTGGTTTCAGCTTGTAATACTTTGGGATATTTATCTCCAGAAATAACATTACATAATACGAAACTATTGTCTGTATTATTATTATTATAAGGAGCAGGATAATTAGATAAAATTGGTTTTTCAACTCCTTTTTCTTTAAGAGTATTAAGATATTTTTTTAAATTAGTATCCCATCCTTTTTTAAAGTTAGTATGAGCATCTATCATAAAAAAATATTTTTCATTTTGATATAGATTTTTAATAATTTTAACTCTAGCCCATAAAGGTCCTTTGGCTTCTTCATATTTAATAATTATTCTTCTAATATTAGAATTATAAGGAAAATTCATATCATAACATAACTCATTTTTATTTTTAATATCAATTTGTGTAAAAATACCACAATATATATTTTGTGGATTATCAGAATTATTGTATAAATTTTTTAATGTATCAATACATTGAGAATCTCTAAAACTCGCAATTGAAACAAATATAGTTTCATCAATTGATAAATAATTCATTTAAATATTTGTAATATAAAAATTATTATTTTAAATAATAGATAATACTTAACTTAATTATTTTTTTGATATGAAGCAGACAAATTATTATTAATAACATATTGTGTACTAGTATCATCCACATTTGGTAAAAATCTAAAATGAATCTGCTTAACTGATTCATCTGGTTCTACATTTGGAATAAATAAATTGTTTACACCTTTCGAGATATTTATATTCCTATCATCATTATCAGAATAACCATTAAAAATAATTGTTCCATCTATATTAGTTTCAATATTAATACTAACATTATAAAAACCATTAGATATTCTAGATGGTGTAAACATTAAAGGTGTTTTATCTGTAGTCCAGTAACCTTCTAATCCATGACCCGAGTACTGCATATAGATCCATTTATTATTAGTACAAGTAGTTGGACATTTACCATTTACACCTGGTTCTCCCTGTGAACCTTGCGGTCCTTGCGGTCCTTGCGGTCCTTGCGGTCCTTGCGGTCCT
>MDTC01007975.1_pt1 | contig 49849 bp, 59 predicted proteins | sample 811181 | NCBI WGS metagenome assembly MDTC01 (sample SAMN05326644, study PRJNA326480) | marine metagenome | isolation source: seawater | place: Pacific Ocean: North | collected 2011 | reverse complement strand
GCGCGGCCAGTAAAAATCGAGAGAATGAGGGTGACGCTCCAGAAAGCGAAAAGCTGGGGGGCGCCTTGCCGGCCCGGGGGATAAGTTCCCCCAGGAGGCATAAAGCTGTGCGGCATTAAAAGCCGCTTATAAAAAAATCCGTTTTAAACTGTGGGACAGTGTCCGGTTTTTTTATTCTTGCTGCAACTGAGTATCGCGTTTTACAGAGTAAAACTGGATACCTGCTGTTTCAGACTGGCAGATTGCGAATGCAGTTCATCAACGGCCTGGGCAATTGAATCTGTGCTGCGTGATCCCTGATTACTCAGGTCTTTGGCGCTGCTCAGGTTGGAGTTGATGTTACTGATCACTGATGTCTGTTCTTCAATCGCTGATGCCACCTGCAGAATGCGGTCACTGATGCTGACCATCAGGCCGGAAACGGAGGTGATGTTCTCCCGTGACTGAGTGGCAAACTCAACGGTTTTGACCGCTTTCTGCTGGCTCAGGTTCATGGTTTCAACGGCACGGTCGACACCTGCACGCAGCTTTTCAATCATCACGTTAATATCGCCGGTGGATTGCTGGGTTTTACTCGCCAGTGTTCTTACTTCGTCGGCAACAACCGCAAAACCACGACCCTGTTCGCCAGCACGGGCGGCTTCGATGGCGGCATTCAGTGCCAGCAGGTTGGTCTGTTCGGCGATGCCTTTAATAACATCAAGAACCGAGGCAATGTTGGTTGTTTCCGCAACCAGTTCCTGAATAACAGCACCTGAGTGGTTAACGTTATCCGCCAGAGACTGAATTTCACTCATGGCACTGGCAAACTGACCACTGACTTCCCGTGCAGACTGATCAGCGGATTTCGCTTCCACAGACACCTGCTGGGTATTGGACGAAACTTCTTCGATCGCCAGCCCCATTTCGTGGTTGGCGGTTGCTACTGTATCCATCAGATCTGAGTAGTCGGCACTGATGCGCTGACTGTCGTTGGCTGTGGACCTGAGCCCCTCACTGGTATGACTGAGGCCGCTGGCAACCTGTTGTATGGTGCTGATCATCTGCTGCATACCGCCAATAAAGCGGTTGAAGTTATCACTCATAACGCCGATTTCATCTTTGCCCATCTGTGGCATGCGGATGGTCAGGTCACCTTTACCTTCTGCCATCTGGCCCAGTACGCTGCTCAGCTGATTGATAGGACGGGTGATCAGGCGCGGGAAGAATATACCAACCAGCACGGCGATAATCAGTGCAGCGATCAGCAGAGTAATGATGGTGGTAATCGTTGCTGCTTTTGCTGCCTGAGCACTGGCAGTCAGGGTACCAGCCTTTTTCCCTATGGTTTCACCCAGTTCATCGAGAATTTCACGCAGGCCTTCAAACTCATCATTCAGGCTGGTGGTACTGATATCGGCGGCAGCTGTGAAGGAAATAAAACCGTCCACCGAGCGTTGCACCAGTTTTTCTGATTTTGGTCGCCACTCATTGAAAGCGACCAGAAATTTCTGCGCCAGTTGTTTGGTTTCAGCAGAAATATCCAGTGAATCCAGTTTGCCCAGGCGCTGCTGAATCTGATCGAGGTTCTCTTTGTGCATTTCGACAAAGTGATCTTCCAGCGTTCCTAAAGCGATGGTGCGTTCGGCTATCTGCGCCTGATACAGGTCGCGGTCGGCGTTGAGTACCAGCTGCAGGGCGGGAAAGTATTCGTTGTTAATATGCCCATAGCTCTTAGTGATGCTTTGCAGGGCGCTCAGCTGAACCCAGGATAAAACCGCCAGCAGTATTACCAGTACTGCGATTGGAGTAATCATCTTTTTAGCCAGGCTAAGGTCAGACCACCTCATTCAGACCTCCGGTCGTTATATGAATCAATGCCGTATTTTTACGGATGCTATATGAGGTTAGTTCACGACGGGGGTACCGCAACCGTGCTCGGTTGCGTTGGTGTGATTTTTATCAGTGGTTTTGTATACGGCCTGAGGAATCAGGCCGGAGGATCAGGTTGCAGACTGTTGCTGCTGTTCAGGCGGAACCAGCCGGCAATGCTGTAACGCTCGCGTTCAGCAGGCAGCACTTCGTGCGGAAACTCTTCGCTCAGAAATGTCACCAATGTTCCGAATCTTGGCATTACCCGCAGCAGCTCCTGTTCCTGTTGTTGCGGATCGTAAATCACCAGCTCGCCTTTGTGCTGGGTTTCCCAGTCCGGGTTCAGGTACAGCACGGTGGTCAGGATACGGTTGGCCTGTCCTTGAAAAGCGTCCATGTGCTTTTTGTAAAAATCACCGGGACGGTATTGAGCAAAGTGGCATTCATAACTGAACAGACCAAGAAACAGGCGGCGGTTGAGGTAACGCTGCAATTCCCCGGCATAGTCCAGCCACGCCTGTTCGTAAGTATTTTCGCTGGATAACCAGTGAATACGGTCACGGCGTACGAAGGTATTCAGCTGGTGATCCTGCTGACGCCCGGTACCGGCGCGATGAAAGTCCTGCTCGTTCATGCTGGAAATACGGTACAGCAGACCGGAACACAGGCTCAGTGGCAGTGCGGAGTGCTGGATGGAATAGCCCTGCTGAATCAGGTCGGAAGCGATGCTTTCAAACACCTGCTCCTGAGCTTCGTTCAGCATCAGTTGTGGGGATGGAGTCACTGTTGTTATTTTCCCGGGGCGAATAAGGACGCGGTTTTTACCGCATCCCCCGCCCACGGGAAAACAAAATAATTTACTGGTGTAGATAAAGAAATCTGCACCAGCAGGGCATCAGCCAGCCCAGATCACGGTAATGGCCAGAATAAAGAACAGGGCGCTGGTCAGGTAGCGGGCCAGATGCAGAGGCATGCGGCGCATCAGACGCTCACCAAAGTAGATGACCGGCACGTTGGCCAGCAGCATACCCAGTGTTGTCCCTGCGGTTACCCAGAATACTGAGCTGTATTCGGCACCAAGCAGTACGGTTGCAACCTGAGTTTTGTCGCCGATCTCTGCCACGAAAAAGAGGGCGCAGGTGGCCAGAAACGCTCCCCAGCTCTCATGGGTGTTGGTTTCATCATCTTCTTTATCCGGGATTAATACCCACAACGCCATCAGTACAAAGCCTGCAGCCAGGCCCCATTGAATATAGTGAGCTTCGGTCCAGCGCTGCAGCGCTTCCTGCAGCCACACACCCAGCCATGCGGATAAGGCGTGGTTAAGCAGGGTGGCGCACAGAATGCCCATAACAATGGCCGCTTTATTGCGGAACCGGATCGTCAGCAGCAGAGACAACAGCTGGGTTTTATCGCCAATTTCGGCAACAGCGACAACGAGGGTAGAGGTCAGGACTGCGGAATGAGCAAAGCTTTCGCTCAGGCCAGAGATAAGATCTGTCATTAGGAGATACCGGGCGGAAATTTTAACCAAAGACAAACATCGGTGTGCCGCCCTGGTCACTCCGGTATTTGTCTCAGGTCTCATCAAACCCGGGTCTCAGACCACAGGTTCCCGGCGCCATAAGCATGAGGCTTAATTATGTTGACGCAGGGGCCCGGCTGCTGGCGTTTAAACTGTGTTTAATGCCTCAGCGGGCAGATTACTCCCCCAAGAGAAAGCGCATCATATAGCAAATTTTTCCTGTTGTCAGTTCCATCAGATTTTTTTATCTACAACGGAAAATTATTTCAATTTACGTGACTGAACAGCGGTGAAACTATGCGCTTGTCTGAGGTTTCTGGCTGACTTATCCGGTTTTCTGGCACAGAAACAGATTCAGAAAATCCGTGGAGATACAGAGACATGAGCAACAGAAAAGAACAGGACGAATACGAAGATTACGACGATTTCACCCAGGCCAAAGCCAAAGCCCGGGGACGCAGTGCTGACTATGATAAAAAACGTCGTCGTGCTGAACGTATACTTGAACAGGCCCGCCTGCGCGATATGCTGGGCTATGATATCGATTACCCGGAAGTCTGATCCGGCGTCTGAGCATAATGTCAAAACAGGGTGCTCAGGCACCCTTTTTTGTCTTCAGCGTTTACTAAAACGGAAAACACTATGCTCAACCAGACCGCCTTTGGCGACATCTTAAAAAGTCTCATCCGCACACCTGCGGTGGTCAGTGCTGAACACTCTTTCTTTCGTGTGCTGCAGCGTGAGCTGGAAGAACGTGGCGCACGCGTCACCTGGTATGAAGGTCTGCTGGTTGCTCAGGGCAGCGAACCAGACAGCCTGATGCTGTCGGCCCACATTGACCGTCATGGCCTGATCTGTACCGGTCCGAACGAATTTCAGTACGCAGCGTTTGTTGCCGGCGGCCGTTCCGACCTGTTGGGAAACTCTGTTTCTGAGGAGCTGATGAAAACCATCGTGGACCGTTTTACCGGGGTTGATGTTTACGCTTATGAACCCTGGTCCGGTGCTTATCGCGGGCAGGGTTCTATTCAGTCGGCGCATATCTGTCCGCACCGTAACAACCTGATTTTTGAGCTGTCCGATATGGCTCATCTGGTAGCGGGTACGCCGGTGGCGTTCCGTGACAAACTGGTGACCGAAGATGGTCGCTTCAGTGGTCAGCTGGATAACGTACTGACGGCAGCCATGCTGGTGTATCTGTTTGAGCTGGGCTTTACCGGCACGGCGTTTTTTACCGCGCAGGAAGAAGCCGGACGCAGCTGGCGTTATCTGCTGGAATGGTTCCGCCGTTTTGGTGGTTCGACCAACCAGCTGGTGGTGGTGGATACCAGTCCGTATCCCGATACCGAAGCTGCAGATAAACAGCAGCTGGTGCTGCGTCACAGCGATGCCAACGCCAGCTTTAATAAAGAGCTGACCGGGAAACTGGCGAAGTTATGCCATGACCTCGGTATCAGCTACAGTTTTAAAGATGAGTATATCCGTGAGCAGAACCGTCAGCTGGCGGCGGACGGCCACGCCCCGAAATCCCTCGGCAGTACCGAGATGGGGCGTATTATTTCTGCCTCGCACGGGCTGGTGGATGGCACCACACTGCAGATTCCAACCACCGGATATCACACCATGAATGAAAGTGCGGCACTGAATTCCTGCGAAGCCTTTCTGCAGGTTCTGTGCGCGGTCAGCGGCCTTCAATATCCTTTGAGTCACTATGAACCTATGGCATAAAAAGCCTGAAAAAATGGCTTTACCGGATCCGGCAACGGAAGACACTGCAGCTGAGGTAGCTTACTTCTTTCCGTCGGGGCGAACTCAGACACTGCCCTGTCTGGTGTATGAAGTTGCCCGGGATTTTCTGTCTGCGCCAAGGCAGTATTGTCTGCTGCAGTTTGATGAAGAAGCCTGGATGGTGTCGGCTTCAGACGCCGGCGATGAGCTGGATTACGGTCTGGTTCAGCAGCTGACGGAAGACGATGAACTGCAGCTGATTTTTAACTGGCCGGACCGCTGTATTGAAGTTGTCTGTCAGCGTACCCGCATGGTTGAGCGCAGTTACCACGGCAGCTCGGCTGCCGAGGTACTGGTCCGCTGGCTGGCGGCGAAGCAATAGGCTGATTATTCATCGACCAGCATTGGCCGCTCAGGTTTGTCCACAACCTTAATAATGTGGAAGCCAAAACCGGTTTTTACCGGACCGCAATAAGGGCTGTCCTGCTCATGGCTGTACAAGGCTTCCAGCAGGTTTGCCGGTAACTGATCACTGTGGTGGTAGCCGGCAAAGCCCTGGTGTTTCGCCGAAGGACAGGCGGAATATTCCGCGGCCATTTCGCCAAAATCCGCTCCCAGCGACAGTTCTTTCATCACGTCATCCGCCAGCAGCGGGCTTTTCAGCAGAATATGGTGCAGGGCAATGGTGCTCATAACAGTTCCGGTATGTTGGCGGGAATGTTATGAGTTTAGTTTATGGACGGGATTTTTCGAGCAGAATACCGGCGCAGACTGAACTCAGACAAAACGCCAGGAACCAGTAAAAACCAACCTCCAGCTGCGCAGATACTTCGGCGGCTGCCTGCGCACTGAAAAACGCGATCAACAGGGCAATAACAAACACATCAACCATGGACCATTTACCGATGACGGCGATTACCCGCCACAGACGCGGGCTGTTACTGAACCAGGTATACAGAATCAGCGCCAGTTTCAGTAATGGGATAATCACGGAAAAGCTCAGGATCATCACACCAACGGCGGTGTAATTGAGTTCGTGCAGTTTGATAACGGTTTGCCAGATGGAGCGGGTTTCGTGGAACAGGCTGGTTTTCAGCCCGAACATACTGATACTTGCATCCACGGTCATGATCGGCTGAGTAATGCCGGGCCACAACAGCAGAAAACTTAACAGGGTTAGCAACAGGCCGGCCTTCTGGGCGCTGCTGTAAGCAGGGCGGACAGAAGGCACTTCAGAGGTCGGGCGGGCAGAGTCAGGTGCAGGCATTACTTGTCGGGCAGGGTGACGTTCAGTTCCAGCACCGATGTGCTGCCCTGATTCTCCAGACTGACGTTAATATCCTCATCGCCAATCGGCACGTATTTGCGGATAACAGCCAGCAGTTCCTGCTGCATCTGTGGCAGATAATCCGGACCATTGTTACGTGCGCGGTCGTGGGCAACCAGAATCTGCAGCCGCTCTTTGGCAACGGATGCGCTGGTTTTTTGCTCCTTGCGGAAATAATCCATCAAACTCATCGTATTAACCCCCGAACACGCGTTTCAGGAAGCCTTTTTTCTGCTTCTCAAGAAAACGGTGTGGGCGGTCTTCACCCAGATAGCGTGCAACAGCATCGGCATAAGCCTGACCAGCATCGCTGTCAGCATCATGAACCACAGGCACACCCTGGTTAGAGGCTTTGAGCACGGCTTCTGATTCCGGAATAACGCCGAGCAGAGGAATGGCAAGAATTTCTTCCACATCGGTAACCGACAGCATTTCACCGCGTTCCACACGCTCAGGATTGTAACGGGTCAGCAGCAGGTGCTCTTTTACGCTTTTGCCCTGTTCGGCCATGCGGGACTTGCTCTGCAGAATCCCGATGATGCGATCGGAGTCGCGAACAGATGACACTTCAGGGTTGGTCACGATGACGGCTTCTTCAGCAAAATACAGCGCCATCTGCGCACCGTGTTCGATACCGGCCGGTGAATCACAGACGATATAGTCAAAGTCTTCAGACAGCTCGTTCAGTACTTTTTCTACGCCTTCGTGACTGAGCGCGTCTTTATCACGGGTCTGGGACGCTGGAAGTACGTACAGATTGTCGAGACGTTTATCTTTGATCAGGGATTGTTTGAGGGTGGATTCACCCTGCACAACGTTGACGAAGTCGTATACCACACGACGCTCACAACCCATCACCAGATCGAGGTTGCGCAGACCTACGTCAAAGTCGATGACAACGGTTTTATGTCCCTTCATGGCCAGTGCTGCTGCAAACGCTGCACTGGTCGTGGTTTTACCCACACCGCCTTTACCGGAGGTGACAACAATAATTTTTGCCAAAGCCGTATTTCCCTGAAATTTCAATGTGCAGCGCAGTATTTATCAAACGCTGGCTATGTTCAAGTTGCCGTCATTGAGACTGATCACGACAGTCTTCAGATGTTCTTCCGGCGCGTCTTCAAATAACCGGTACTGACCGGCAATGGCCACCAGTTCAGCATCAAACTGCTGACAGCCGATAACAGCATTTTCATCGCCTTTTACGCCGGCTAATGCACGGCCGCGCAGGGCGCCATAAATATGAATATCACCGGTGGCCAGCACTTCCGCTCCGGCACTGACCATGCCGAGGATAATCAGATCGCCGTCGGTAAACAGCTGCTGCCCGGAACGCACGTTGCCGGTGTGTATTTTCACCGGACGGGTCGCGCCTGAAGCGGCTGCAGCATCTTCTGTTACACCCTCTGCTGCAGCGGTTGCTGTACTGCTGTCGCTGCGGCGGTTGCTGGCTTTGCCAAGGTCAGCCAGGGTCAGTTCGCTGCACTGAGCTTTATAGGCATCGTCGGCGTTGCGCACGGCAACCGGTAACAGGCCGTTATCGCGACACAGGCCGATCAGTTGAGCCAGTGGCAATACACTGGCGTCCAGGCCGCTCAGGTCAAGCAGGCAGGGCAGGTTACTGAACAGTGCCGGGGCTTCTGTTTTTTTGTGGCTCAGAACCGCTTCGATCTCTGCGGCATCTGAGCTATCGAAGTGCAGCGTGGTCAGTGAAACTGACCCGGCTTTTAACTTAACCGCACCCATTTCAGGCTTTGGCCTGCAGCGGAAACTGATCAAAGCTGATGTTGCTCAGACCTTCGCGCAGTACACGGCGCAGGTTGTGGTGGTTATCCACATCCGGGGTGGCCAGAACATCGCGATAGTGTTCACCGAAGCAGCGCAGAGCCTGTTCACTGCTCAGGCCCAGAGTTTCTGCCAGGGCAAATACCCGGGCACTGCCCTGGTTCTGGTCAGCGCTGTTACTGACGTCGCCATTCTGAAAAGCGGTAGGGGTAAATTCAAACCAGGTGTCGATGAAGGTAAGAGTGTCGGCAAAAACGTGACTGTCGGTGTTGATGGAGTTTAAAAATTCGTTTTTTGCCTGATCAAAATCGTTCACAAATATTCCTCAGCTTACAAAGACTTAACAAAGTGGGCTAAGGCTACCACTGTGCGTGGCGCAGCGCTATGCGTCTTGATTCTTTGTCTGTATGTATATACAGTACTTTTATGAGTTACCGTTCAGGTAGTAGAAATATGAGTTCAGATCGTATCGCATCCGCGGTAGCAGAGGGCGCTATCGGCCAGGGGTATACCACCTCTGCTGCAGACGCTGCTGTTTTGCCGGAGCTGCAGGCTGAGCAGCTGCCTGCGCAGAAACGTAAGGTGATTCATATCGACTGCGACTGTTTTTTTGCCTCGGTGGAGATGCGTGAAAACCCGGCGCTGCGCGATGTACCCATTGCCATCGGTGGTGCCGCTGACCGACGCGGTGTGATTGCTACCTGTAATTATCCGGCGCGTACATTTGGTGTGCGTTCCGCCATGGCGACGGCTCAGGCGAAAAAGTTATGCCCGCACCTGCAGCTGTTACCCGGGCGTATGGCGCTGTACCGCGAAGTCTCTGCCCAGCTGATGGATATTCTCGCGCAGTATGCGCTGCAGCTGGAGCAGGTTTCGGTCGACGAAGCCTATCTGGAAATCGATCCTGAGCTTAATGCCACAGCCATTGCCGAAGAAATCCGTCAGCGGGTGCGTGAAGAGCTCGGTATTACCGTATCGGCCGGCATAGCGCCGAATAAATTCCTCGCCAAAATTGCCTCCGACTGGAATAAGCCTGATGGCCAATGGGTCGTGAAGCCATCGCAGGTGGATGAATTTGTCTCCGGTCTGGCACTGAAAAAAATTCCCGGTATTGGCCCGGCGATGGAAAAAAAGCTCACGCTGTACAAGCTGCATACCTGTGCCGATGTGCGTCAGTGGCCGTTAGTGGAACTGGTACGTACTTTCGGTCGTACCGGCGCAATCCTGTATGAGCGGGCGCAGGGAATTGATCATCGTCTGTTGAATAACGAGCGGCTGCGTAAATCCATCAGTGTTGAGCGTACCTATGCACAGGACCTTAATGGGGAATACGAATGCTTACAGCAGATTCCCGAATTATGGGAGCGCTGGCAGGAACGGGTGGAACGCAGTGGCTGGCGCACATCAGCGCTGGCGCCATTCGTTAAAGTGAAGTTTGCCGATTTTACTCAGACTACTTTGGCAGACAGTCATGAAGAAGCGAACGGCGAGGGATTTGCCCGCTTATTGCAGCTGGCGCTCAGGCGCGAGAATAAAGCCGTACGCCTGCTGGGGATTGGTGGACGTCTGCCGGAAACCGATCCCAATCAGATGTCCCTGTTCTGATATTGGTTATCTGTGCCTTAATCTGTGTCCGAAGAGGCGTTGCTTACAGCAGGCCGCTGAACATACCGATTGGCCAGATCACCAGAGATAACTGGCTGATTAACAGTCCCAGTGCCGCACCGACCAGAACGTCCGTCGGGTAGTGCATGCCGAGAATTACCCGCGACAGCGCCACCAGAATGGCAAAAGGCACAACCAGCCAGAACAGCGCCGGGGCAAATACACAGAAAAGTACGGCAAAATTGACCGCATTCATGGTGTGCCCGGACGGGAAACTGTACAGGTCCAGTGGGGCGGTGTGGGCGTTAATGGCATCCCAGGAAATAAACGGACGCTGACGTACCAGACGATTTTTTAGCTGGCTGTAAATCAGTACGCAGGTCAGGCCAGTGATGGCCATGTGACCGACGGCTTCCAGGCCACGGGCGCCCATGGTCAGCGGCATGGCCAGTGCCAGTGTGTACCAGAAAACACCATCGCCCAGGCGACTGATGGCTTTAAAGAACAGACGCACTGACGTATAGCGTCCGGTGCGGTTCAGAAGCTGGCACAGATTCAGCTCAAAACGATCAGCTTTGCTGAACAGCAGAGCGCTTCGTGGCTGCAGAGTTTTGCTCATGTCCATAGCTGCTATCCTCATAGCGGTCACCTGACAGGTGGCGGGAAAATTCATCAACAATCCGCTCCCAACCAATCGCCAGAGCGCGGTTACGGGCGTTAGCGCGCAGCGTCCGCAGCCTGTTCGGGCTGTCGGTCAGGGTAGCTGCGCAGTGAATAAACTGCTCGCTGTCTGCAAACGCTGCGAGCATGCCGTTGTCGCCGTGCAGAATGTGTTCATGCCCGGCAGCGTAATCAAAACTGACGACCGCCAGACCGCTGGCCATGGCTTCCGTTACAACATTGCCAAAGGTGTCGGTGAGACTCGGAAACAGGAAAACATCGCCGCTTGCAAAGTGTGTGGCGAGGTCTTCACCACGCTGCATACCGCAACAGATGATTTCCGGATGTTGTTCACGGATACCGGCCAGTAATGGGCCATCACCCACCAGTACCATACGCACACGCTCATCGGCTTCGTGCAGGCGGCGATAGGTTTCCAGTGCCAGTTCGAGATTCTTTTCCGCGGCGATGCGCCCGACGTACAGCAGCACCACATCATCCGCGCGGGTGCCCCAGCGCTGGCGCAGTTCGTCACTGCGTTTACGCGGGGTAAAGAGGTTGCTGTCAACGCCGCGGGAAAACACCTGCACATTGTTAAAGCCGTGGCCAGTCAGCTGCTCACGCTGTACACCAGTAGGCACCAGAGTGGCGGCAGTCAGATTGTGGAAATGACGCAGATAACGGTAAGCAAGGCCTTCCAGCCAACCCAGGCGATAGTGTTCGATGTACTGATGGAAGTTGGTGTGAAAACCACTGATGACACGGATGCCGGCTTTACGTGCAGCCCGTACAGCAGCCCAGCCCATCGGGCCTTCGGTGGCGACATAAACCGCCTGCGGGGCAAAGCGTTTGAGTGCACGGGTAATGCGGCCGGATACCGGCAGACCAAAGCGCAGGCTGTCATAGCCGGGAATTGGCAGGCCGGGCAGACGCAGCAGATCATCGGCCTGATCGCATTCAGTGTCATCTTTACCCTGACGCGGACGGATCAGCTGAACCTGCACGCCGCGGGCACGCAGTCCGCGCACCAGATGCCCCAGCGTATTGGCAACGCCGTTGATCTCGGGGGCAAAGGTTTCTGTCACTATGGTGACCCGCTGCAGGGCGGTCTGGCTCATAAGCATCACTGTTCAGGTATCTGAGTGATACTTTGCGCAAGCTATGTGACAGTTATCTTGCAGCCTTGTGACAGTCTGGTGAAGTCAGATTAATCTGAGAAAAAGGCAGGAAATCCGCTGGCCTGTCAGGCGCACAGGTCAGCGGAAAAGGTGAGATTACGCCGTCAGCGATTACGATCTTCGCGATAGTATGACGGTGCATGCTGGGTCCAGCGACGGAAGGCTTTGCGGAAATTGGATGGATCGGAATAGCCGACCAATGCCGCCAGTTCTTCGATCGGCAGATTGGAATTGCGCAGATATTCGATGGCCATTTCCTTGCGTACCTCGTCGAGAATTTTCTGATACGAGGTGCCGACATCCTGCAGGCTGCGGCTCAGGGTCCGGGTCGAGGTGGCCAGATGGCTGGCAACGGTATCGACCGGCGGAAAGGTGCCCGGGTTACTGAGCAGAATGCGCCGCACTTTGGCCACCACACCTTCTTTCGGGCCCATCCGCGCGAGAATATCGGCACACTGAGCTTCGGCCATGGCGGCCGTGGCGCTGTCAGCCATGGTGACCTGAGTATCCAGCAGGGTACTGTCGACAATAATTTCTGTACGCGGCTGATCAAACAGCACCGGGCAGCCACACAGCTCACTGTAGGTATCTGCGTAGTCCGGTCGTGGCTGATTCAGGTGTACTTCCCTCGGGGTCAGATGTTGCCCCGACAGAAAACGCGCCAGCGATATAAAGAGGCCGATAAACACATCACACAGCATGCGGTACATGGGCTCATAGGGGATGTGTGATGTCAGGCGGATGGCGCTGGTGTCGCGCTGTTCGATCATTTCAAACGTAAACGCCGGGTCAACCAGACTGTGATATTTCAGGCCCAGGCGCACCGCACTGCGCAGATCAGCGCAGCTGAGAATGGCGTAGCCGAGCATACCCAGCTGATTGATATTGATGGATGTGCCCAGATCCAGCCCGAGCTTATTATCAGGATAATGGCGGATAAGATTATCCGTCAGACTGATGATCTGCTGATACGTCAGGCGTGTGGATGGATCGGACAATTGTGCTTCGGCCAGCCCTGTGCCGTTCAGCAGTACCTGAACGTCAATCCCCCGCTGCCCGCCAACCCGGATCATTGTCGCCGGGATATTTACCGGAACCAGTGGTTCGGTCAGACTCCATGTTCCTCGGATCATCTGAGTACCGTTATTGTTATATGGTGATAATGGGTGCAATGCCAGACTTCTCGATGGCCTGGTCAGCTGTTTACCTCACCGACAGAATGACAGGCTTACCTGTTAAATCAAGTAGTGACTGGTCTGTAAAGGACAAACGGTCGTGAATTCTGGCGTAATGGATCGGGTGAATTACCGCCGTGCCGGAACAGACTTCAATGGTTACGGAAGGGAAAATGATGGCGGCCGAGCCAGCGGCCGAATTCGATAATATGCTGGCTGGAGCGCTTGTTCAGCAGATTCAGAATGACCTGGTTCAGCTTACGGTTGTTTTTACGGGCGATCAGAAACGCCAGATCACTGCGCCGCCATTCAAAGTCCGCCAGAGTGGCGGGTAATCCGGCCTGCTCCAGCAGCGCATAAAATGCCTCCGCGCTGTCGCGGGTCAGCAGCAGCCACCAGTACTCAGCGTGAATGCGGTCGAGTACTTTGTCGTTGATGCTTTCAACATTGATAAGTGTGTTAATATTGGCGTCACGCTGTTTCTTCTGCGCGTGCAGAAGCAGACCAGCAAAGGCGGCAGAATCGCTTTTGTTCAGCCAGTAATAACGGCCATCCCATTCGCGATACACCATACGGTGCGGTTTGTTTTCCGCTGGAAAAGCTTCCTGTCGCAGACGGTCAAAGTCTTCGGCGCTGTCGTGGGGAACGTCTTTACCGACGTGTTCTGCCCAGCTGTAGAGGTTCGGCCAGTCTTCATCGTGGGCACTGTGCTCAAGCCCGTCGATGGCGCTGATGGATAATGAGCGGTTGAACTCGCGTTCGCTGATCAGCTTTTCCAGCAGGCCACACAGAGGTTTCCATTCTTCGCCGGCTTCTATCAGGGATTTGCCGGCGTCGCTGAACACCGCGTGCAGGCTGAGCCAGCGGTGACTGAGAAAGCTGTGGGGGTTAAGAACGCCCAAATTCCCCAGATGCGCTTCTTTGGCCGCCTGACAGGCATACCAGGCGGGAAACATTTTCTGAATCAGGCCGTTAAGTAAGCCTTCCAGATCCACATTGGGCGAGGGGCTGCGGTTTGTCATAAGGTGTTTTCGGGCAATTTGCGTGCTCAGGTCTATGCTTCCTTTAAGTAAAGCAGCTCAGGGCAGAATCGCACTGAGATAATATGCAGGAGATTATTAATGGCGGACAACAACATTCCCTCGCCGTTAGAAGTGCTGGCCCGCATTGATGCCGCGCTGGAAAACTCCGGCCTGAAGACTCTGAAAGCTGAACGCGAACCTGTGCCTCTGTTCCGCCAGCTGCTGAGTGAATGGCTGATGGAGCAGGGCGTGGAGAATGCCGATCGGGTTGAATGGTGTGGCGATCTGTCGACACTGCTGCAGCATCACCGGCTGAGTGAACTGCGCAACAGCGTGCGTAAATGTTATCAGGAGACCTGTCAGCTGAGCCGCGCCCATGGCCGTCTGACGCAGTGGAACCAGAAGGAGCTGGATAAAGAGTACGATGCCATCATCCTGCACATCGATCAGTATCGGCTGAATCAATCCGGCGGTCAGGGTTACTGAACGCCGCCTCTGTTCGTATAATCCGGCTTTTACCGGGAATTTATTGATATGTCTGTTGTATATCTTGCGGTTGGCAGTGTCAGCGGCACAGCGATGGCTGTGGCTCAGACGGTAAAGGATCAGCTGCAGTCTCTGGGTCACACCGTGATTCAGGAAGAAAACGCATCGGTGGAAGGACTGAACAGCAGCGGCTGTGATGCGGTGCTGATCATTACTTCAACGACAGGTCAGGGCGATCTGCCGGCCAATATCATCCCCTTTTACGTTGCTCTCGAAGAACAGTTCCCGCTGCAGAATGGTCGTCCGTTCGGCGTGATCAGCCTGGGCGACAGCTCTTATGATTCCACTTTCTGTAATGGTGGCGCTTTATTTGAAGAGCGTTTTTACGAACTGCAGGGAACCCAGCCAGTGCCGCGCGTTACCATTGATGCCATGGAAACCATCACCCCGGATGATGACGCTTTGTTCTGGCTGCAGGAATGGGTTGAGAAAGTACTCGGCTGAGTTGTACTGGCGCATGTGAGGTAAAAAACGCCTTATTGCGTGATCCGGGCCGAGGCTATGTTGTGCATCAGGGTATTGAGGCGGGTGATCTGCTGGCGTTCAGAGTAGCCGGTGCCACGCTCAGTGAACTGCTCTCGGGCATTGTCGAGAATTGCGACTGCGTCGAGGGTGTCTTCTTCATTCATGTCGCTGCGCGCCATGTGAATGGCGGCGAAGGCATTAAGATCCGAGGTGCTGACAAGACCATATTGCTGCAGTTTCTGCTGCAGTGCGGAAGTCTGATCCGGCGTCAGAGCGTGCACGTCAAAGTCGGTAGCCACCGCACTCACCATTAAGGCTCTCTGAGACGGGGAGTAAAGCCCATTCAGGTCCGCCGCTTCTGCGCTGTCAGTGGCGGCGTTTACTGCATTGGCAGCCGCTGCCTGCTGGGTGCTGGTGTCGTTGCCAGGAGCTGGCTGATGTTGCAGATAGTTAGTCAGTGCGCTGAGCATAGTCGTGTTTCTCCTCTCTGAGGGGGACTATGCAGCGCCTGTGCCAGTCGCGCAGTGAGCGTGTAAAGCCCCGTCAGAAGCGGTATTGCACCGCTAAAACAGGACCGAAAGCGGCAACCTGCCAGCGTTGGGCGGCAGAGTTTGCCGCTGCCTGCCGGTAGTTGCCGTTGTTGTAGTCTTCCTCTGCCTGCATCATCTGCGTGGGGGCGGTATAGATTTTAACTTCGGAGGCGATTACCCCGCTGATGAAGGTCATCCAGCCGTCGTCCGGACGTTTGTCATCATAGGCGACCGCCAGCCCCGCCAGCCCATTTACCAGCGTTGACAGTGCATGACTGGTAAAACTGCGCTCATAGCGTTCGCGGCTGGCTGCGGCGCTGAGCCAGGCTTCTGCCTGCAGCAGTTTGGCCTGCTGCTGTTCTTCATTGTCGTCTGGCATGGCCGCCAGCTGCCCGGCGTAGTTATGCGTTTGCATGGGATTGAGCAACATATCTGCGGCGCCCAGCAGGCTGGTGGTAAAGCCGGTCGCTCTGTCATAGCGGTTATGGCTGCCCTCTGTTTGGGTGTAGGCAATGCCGTTAAGCACCGTTACCCCGGTAAAAATACTGAACCAGCCGTTCTGCCATAACCTGGAATTCTGTTCCGTTTTATTAAAACTTTGTTGAATAAAATTCAGCCTTTCGGTTTTTGCGGTGCTGGCCGCCTCGGCCGGAAGTATCATAAAGATCAGACCAAAGAAGACGACCGTGCGGTTTAGCATGTGGATAAAGCGCATAAAATAAGCCCCGTTTAGTGTGAGATAGCATTTTCTTATTGTTAATAACTGGCTAAATAAATTAGTGGTACTAAGGTACATAATATATAGAGTTATTGCACTAAAACGGGTGCGGATTTTTACCTATGGCGCATTCTGGCTGAAATACCCATGTAAATTAGTGGTTAATTCAGCATAATGTTTTTATACATAGCAGTAATGAGTATGCCCGGGAGTTCATGATGACAGTGGCTGGTCAAGCAGAAGTTGAGAAAACAAAACCATTAGAATATCAGGGAAGAAAGGCCAGCAGGGCTAAAAGTGAGCAGCGCAGGCGGCTGATTCTGGAAGCGGCATTACGCATCGTGGTGCACGATGGTGTACGCGGTATCCGTCACCGTGCCGTTGCGAAGGAAGCAGGTGTTCCCCTGGCAGCAACCACCTATTACTTTAAAGATATTGATGAACTGATCGTCGATACCTTTACTCTTTATACAGAGAAAGCGCTGTCCACGGTTAATGAGTTTACTCATCAGTTTTATCAGCCGATGAGCACCATGGCCGGTAGCGGGCATGACATTACCACGCCGGAAGGGCAGAAAGATCTGATCGACTTTATGGTTGAACAGCTGACTCTGTTTATGCGTGAGCAGATTGTTGCCCAACGTGACATGCTGGTGGTGGAGCAGGCATTCCGCTACGAAGCGATCGTTAACGAGCGTATTCGTGAGCTGGCGAAGCTGCACCGTACCGTGATTTTTGATCGCGCTGTGGAGTTCTTTTCGCAGGTGGCGCAGTCTCCTGAGCCAGCAGCTGACGCTGAAATTCTTCTCGGTCTGTTCCACTCGCTGGAATACCGCGCATTATTGATGGATCGGGCAGATGATCTGTCTCAGTACACGAATACGATCCGTCGTTACGTATCCCTGTTACTGCCTAATCTGCTCGATCAGATCAAACCCTGATCAACGCACACTTTGCGCTGTATCGCTTACAGCGCAAAGTGGTAGCCGTGGCGGGCCAGCATCATGCGCATCAGGCGCAATTCGGTATCGGATACTCTGTGCGTCGCATTGCAGTGTTCACACAGATAAAAGTGCTGCGTCTTTAGCAGATGCAGGCTGATATCCGTTTCTTCATCACAATGATCGCAGGTCATGGGTATCATGACTTTATCGGACAGGATCGTACTGACGTCGCCGGGCGCTGGTACTTCGGAACTGACCGGCAATGCTTGACTCATGTGCGACACCTCTCTGCAAATCTCTTTTAATTAACAACTGTTCTCAGAATAGCAGGCGCTGGAACGATGCTTGTGTCGTATCAGAGCGTTATCGTTAGATTTCGTAACACTTTGCGGCTGTGGTTACGGCATAAACAGTTACAGTGTAGTTCCCAAGTAGTGCCCCAGTAGTGTCTCAGTTACACAGAAAGTTCCCGGCATTGGCTTCGAATATTGTAAACACTCGTACCAATATGCTTTTTAACTGGTTCTTTCTTACTGGACACAGCTACTTTGTATCATTTCTGTAACCAGTTCGCCAATGGCGAGGGACGACGTCAGGCCCGGACTTTCGATCCCCAGTAACTGAATGGCGGTTGGAGCGCGGTGACTGAGCGTGATGTGAAAATCGGCAGCCGGCTGCTCCGCACTGTGCAGCTTGGGACGGATGCCCGCATAGTCCGGTTGCAGCAGCTCAGGATTGAGTGCCGGGAAATAGCTTTGTATTGCCTTGCTGAATTTCTCTTTCAGCTGTTCATCTACCTGGTAATCATCAATAACGCCCGCTGGCAGGTATTCGGTATCGGGTCCGAATTTTACCTGGCCACCCAGATCCAGCGTGGCGTGAATGCCCAGGCCCACCAGGTTGGTGTCCGGCAAAGGGTAAATCAGATGGCTGAAAGGGGATTTGCTGCTGTAGCGGAAATAGTGACCACGGCAGGGGTAGAGCTGAGGAACTCCGGCGGGGCTGGGTTGCAGGCTACCGGCCACGGTCTGGGCGTGCAGTCCTCCACAGTTAATCAGGGTGGTCGCTGAAACGGCAAAAGGTCTGTCTGACGTACTGGTCGTGATCTGCCATTGTGAGCCGTCGGCGTGGGCGGATAAAAAGCGGGTATTGCGTTGCAGCAGGGCACCGCGCCGTTGTGCCTGAGCGGCCAGGGTCTGCATCAGGTCGTGGCTGTCGATGATGCCAGTAGTTGGCGAAAAGAGTGCCGCTTCAGCCTGAACGGCGGGTTCCATGTCGTGCAGCTCCGTACGACTGAGCAACTGCAATGGTATTCCCAGACGCTCTCCGGTTGTCTGCAGTGCTGACAGTTTTGGGTGGTCGGCGGACGGCGCGACGATGAGCTTGCCGATTTGCTGGTGAGCGACTGAGTATTCCTGACAGAAAGCGTAAAGCAGTTCTTTGCCGCGCAGACACAGGCGTTCTTTCAGGCTGCCGGGAGGGTAATACAGCCCGGCGTGAATAACTTCGCTGTTGCGGCTGCTGGTTTCTGCACCGAACTGCGCATTTTTCTCCAGCAGCAGAACCTGACCATGCTGGCTCAGGTACCAGGCGCAGGCCAGACCGGTGATTCCGCCGCCAATAATGCAGTAGTCAAAATCCGCACTCATATCTCTGCTCTGCACCCATATCTGCTCAGTACCATTAACTGAAGGCAATTGTAGCGAAAGCATTCAGAGCAGTAACCGTCTCAGCCCTCGCGTTTTTCGGCACATTCATAATGGCCGGGGTCTGCATGGCAGCGCAGGCGGAACATCAGTTTCATCATACGTGGGTCGTAAACGCCGTCTGTGGTCAGAGTCAGACGTATCTGGCGCAACATTTCACGGTAGTCCAGTTCCATCTGCTCCGGCAGGTCGAGCCAGTAACCTTGTGGGATGTCAGATTCAGCCTGACGGATATGCTGCAGGGCTTTATCGAAGTGGGTAAAGGCGTATTCACGGCTACGCTGGGCAAAATCTGCGGGAAAACGGGAGGCGTAAATCACCAGCTGAAAATTCATCTGCGCCAGACTGAAGCGGTATATGCCGCCGCTGTCTCCGAGACCTTTGTACATTTCAAACGGCTGGTAAGCGATGGCCGGAGCATAAGCGATATCAACATCGCCGTTATTAAAGCGTGGGGCGAAGGTTGCTACGGTGGAGGGCACCATGGTGGCGCCTATATGCTCCACCACCTTTAATGACGGTTTATCGTAGTCCAGCGTGGCGATACGTTTGCCCGCAGCAGCGGCTACCGAGTTGATGCGTTTGTCGCGCACGTAAACATAGACCGCACCGCCAGGCATAATCCCCGCCACTTCATAATCGTCCTGACGCATATAAGGTGCCGCTTTTTCGCTGGCGAGCATGCCGATCAGGCTTTCCAGCTGCTGGTAATCCGTGATCCCGCCCAAGGCTTCAATGCTGGCCGTGAACTGATTGTATGGACGGACACGGGTTCCGGTAACGCCCATAGCATCGCACTTTCCCGCATTGAAGTCCGCCAGCACAACGGCTTCACTGGTATAGGCCTTCAGCGTCAGATTGGCGCCCCAGTTCAGCGCGCTGGTCTGATAATCGCGCATGGCATTGAATACCGGCCCTTTGCTGCCGACCGGGTCGAACACACAGAAGATCCGCTCTGGCGCAGTAGAGGCTGCTCCTTCTGCGTTCAGGCTGGCAGAGAGAAGAAGCGCGCTCAGAAGCAGAAGCAGCTTTGTGTTGCCGGCCTTGGTCCGGGAAAGATTTGTTGCACAGGAGAACATGCTGGAAGCCTTTTATTATTATTGGAGTCTTGCACGGAACGCACGGTAACCGGGCTGGCGTGTCTGTGCAGCCATGAGTAAGATACGCGCCGCAGCGTCCGTCAGCACCCGGATAAACAGAATAACTGGCCGGATATATCAGATCAGGCCAACGACAGACAGGTTATGTTTAATGAATGCAGCGCAGTTTGAATCCATTTCTTTATTCGTCGGTATCGGAGCCCTGATCAGCCTGATGGCATGGATTGTCTATGATCTGGGAAAACGCTCAGATGCGGGCAAGTTCGGTATGTTTGTACTTTTCTTTGCTCTTGGATTGGGCGTTGTTGGTTTTCTGATCAAAACCGTCATCGTGGAGTTCATGGATCTCTGATGCCAATGGCATCGCTGGCGGGGGCGTGAGCGCCCACTATCTGTCATATAAGGCCATAGCTACCCACGAAACCGGTCACAGGTGACACTGTGGACGGAGTTGGCTGGCAGGCGGCATGTTCCTTGACTATACCTTGTGAAGATCCCCTTCCCGGGGCTACAAGGAGTGGTTATGACTGCCGCCAGAGCTTTACCTGTGAATGATTTCAGACCAGGATTCCGCCTGCCGCCGTCTTTGATGAAAGGATTGCGGGGCAGTGCCTATCTGTCCAATGTACCGGTCAACCCGGATCAGCACAGCCTTGCCGGCTGCACCCCACAGCTCAGTGAACTGATTGAAGAAACACTGCCACTGGTCTGGCATCTGCTGACCCGCAGCGGTCAGAGTGGCGCTGAACCCGTGTGTTTTATCTATATTAATCCGCGAACATCACTCGCTGATAATGCCGCCGCGCTCGTGCAGTTGTTTGGTCAGCTGGATGGCATGCAGGCGGCTGTCGTGCCGATTTCTGCCAGCCATGCGACCATTCTGCATAGCTTCCGTATGGCGCTGCCATCGCTGTCCGGTGGCCGTGTCAGTAAGGTACGCCTGCTGTACATTGGTGACAGCGCTAACCGCGGCCCCATGGAAGCCATGGCCAACGAGAGCCACATGCCGTTTTCTTACCACGCGCTGTATTGATTTAAGTTGGCGCCTGCTGGCTGTGAATTGCTAAACTGTCGTATCTGACAGAGGAGCTAGTTATGCCAGAACAAAAACTCAAAGAGCAGTTGCAGACCTTGCACGATACGCTCGAACAACATCCGGAACTGGATGACGAAACCAAATCCCTGATGCTGAAAATTGCCGCTGATATCGAAGCTGCGGAAGGCGATGCCGTCGCTGACCTGAGTGATATGGTACAGGAGCAGGCTGTGCAGTTTGAGCAGGATCATCCAACTCTGTCCGGCGTTCTGCGCCAGATCGTTGATACCCTGGGACGCATCGGCGTCTGATCGTAACCTCAGCCTGAAGGAGAAAGCCCATGCGCCACATGCCTGTTCTTGCCGAAGTTATGACAGCATTTCCGGTCCATGTCGATGAACAGATGCCTCTGGTCAAAGCCGCGGAAGTGATGCGTGAGCATGGCTGCCATCATTTGCCGGTCATGGACGATGCCAATCAGGTGGTGGGGCTGCTGACGACTGAAGAACTGCGCCTGGCAGAAACGCCGGGGCACAGTATTGAGGATGCGGGTGAGCTGACGGCCGGGGATCTGTGCCGCCGCCAGCTTAAGCAGGTTGATCTTCATACCCGGCTGGATGTGGTACTGATGGGCATGGCCGATCAGGGCATTAATGCGGTGCTGGTACTGAAACAGGACAAACTGGCGGGTATTCTGACCAGTCAGGATGCCTGCCGGGCATTTGCTCTCTGGTTGCAGAAAGAGTATCTGCCGGATGATGACCCAGGCGTAGCCTGATCACTATTTGCACCGGCATGGAACATTACTCAGGTTCCATTGTTAACAAATGGCGCACATAATGCGCCATTTGTCGTAGATCGAACAGAATGATACTTTGGTTTATGGCTGAGTTCCCGCGTAATACGAGTGTTACGCAAACATGGTACGGTCCTTGCGAAGGGTAAAGTTCAGGAGGAACAGCCCATGTATAAAATCGCCGAAATGCAGGACTATCGCCAACCCGCTCCAGCTGCTTCAGTAGCCGCTACTGCCTGGTTGCACAAGGTTACCGAAATTCTGGAAGGTCGTTACCACGACGACGAAGCTATTCAACAGCTTCTGATGCTGGTAGCCGATCAGACGGGTCTGAGCAACGTTTCTGTTGCGTTACCGGATTCCCCAAGCCGTTTCAAGGCGCAGTATTGTTCAACCGGAGTCACTAACGGTGTTTACAGCTTTGCTGTTCAGCATGCGCTGTGCCGTCAGTTTGAGTCCCGTGAATGGCTGGTGATCAAAGAGGGCAGTGAACGCCCGGAACGCTTTGAGCCGACCGTTGATGCACTGAGCAAAGCTGACCGCTGTCTGCTGGTACCTCTGATGCTGCGTCAGTCTGTACTGGCCGTTATGGTACTGGATCTGCGTGGCCGTAACGAAGATCTGGATCTGACCATCGTTAACTTCTTTGGCGCTCAGATTGCTCACGTACTGGCAACTCAGGTTGTACCAAACTTTAAAACTCTGTACGCGCGTCCTTACCAGCGTGTACAGGCTGATGAGCTGAGCGAAATCCGCGCGGCCATCGAGAAGTGCAATGGCAACAAAACCATGGCTGCCAAAGTACTGGGTCTGACACCACGGCAGCTGCGTTACCGCCTGTCGAAACTGTCAGAAGAAGAAGCCTGAGTCCTGGCTGAAGACTGTTCTTCATGAAACTGTCATGGTCTGACAGGCACACTGGGTAAATTCTACCCGGAGTGTCCGTCAGAGCATGAGATCAGTATCTTCAGCGCAATATGGATCAGGCCCGATACGCCTGGCTATCGTCACCGAGACCTATGTGCCCGATGTGAATGGCGTTGCCAATTCTTTACGGCAATTGCTGAAGGCACTGGACCCGGAACAGTTCCGTATTCAGATCATCCGCACCCGTCCCCGTGAGGACTGGACGCCAGAGCACGACGAAATCTGGTGTCGTGGTGTCAGCATCCCCATGTATCCCGATCTTCAGCTGGGCCTGCCTGCCAGCGGTAAAATCCGCCACGCATGGGAGAGTTTTCAGCCTCATATCGTTTATATCGCCACCGAAGGTCCGTTAGGCATTTCAGCGCGCAAAGAAGCGCAGCAGCGCGGCCTGCCGGTATTGAGCGCTTTCCACACCAATTTTCATCGTTACAGCAGCTTCTATGGTCTGGGCTGGGTGCAGACCTTTACCCTGAACTGGCTGCGTCGCTTCCATAACCGTACCGCCATGACCATAGTGCCGTCGGAAGATATTGCGCAGAATCTGCGTCAGGACGGCTTTGATAACGTGCGGGTGCTGTCCCATGGTGTTGATTGTGATCTTTTTCACCCGCGGCGCCGTTCGGCAGCTCTGCGTGAGCAGTGGCAGGCAAGTGAAGCGACCCGGGTATTGCTGTACGTTGGCCGTATCGCTGCAGAGAAAAATATCCCGCTGGCGATTGATGCCTGGCGGGCATTACGCGACCGCGGCGATAACGTGCGCCTGGTGATGGTCGGTGACGGTCCGATGCGTGCGGAACTTGAGCGCGAGTACCCGGAGATTGTCTTTGCCGGAGTGCAGACCGGTGAAATGCTTGCCCGCCATTACGCTTCCGCTGATATGTTCCTGTTTCCCAGTCAGACGGAGACCTTTGGCCTCGTCACTTTGGAAGCCATGGCCAGTGGACTGGCGGTGGTCGCTTTTCCATTGGCGGCCGCAGCTTTACATATCCGGGATGGAGAAAACGGCCTGCTGGCGGCGTCCTGTGACGATCGTGCCTTTATTGAGTCTTCTCTCGGTATCCTGAACCAGAATGTTGCAGTTTTGCGACAGAATGCACGGAAGCAGGCAGAATTTGCCAGTTGGAAAAGCATTGCCGATCAGTTCTCAGTACTGATAAATGCTGAGCTGGTGGGCTCTGCAGCAACTTTACAGAGCACTGACAAAAGAATGGTATAAGCATTGCTAAACCCCCTTGACATTGAATTATAAATAACCGGGGGAAACGTATGGAATTTAATCGCCATAACATCGCTCTTCTGCAAAAGATTAAACGTCTGGCAAAAGATGAGCAGGGTTACGTGATTCATTTTGACTCTGATACGTTAGAGAAAGATCTGCGCCTGCTGGTCAAAAGCGGCGTCAGTCAGGAGCTGCTGATGCTGGTTGAGGAATTTCTGCCGACTCAGGAACCACCGGCAAAAGCCGAGATTCACCGGGTGTATCGCGGCAGACAGATTCTGATCGATGACGCTGAGCGCGCACCACGCAATCAGCGTATTTACCGGGGCCAGGTGGTAACAGCCTGATTCCTGCAGACCCGTAAATAAGGATTTTTACGGGCAGCTGATTCCCGTCAGTGATGCTGACACCTGTCATCTCCCTCACTCCATTTTTTCGCAATATTAACGGCACGGATTCAACGCGCAGAGCACAGGTCGTTTGCCTGAGCAAGAGCACTGCCGCTACTATAAGAATCTTTCCCCGGTTCACTGCAACCGCAGACTGGCGGGTGATAAAAACAACAGCGGAGCACAGCTCTCAGCAGGGATGTCAGCGGGGAACTTCATGTTCAGGTTTGTCTCGTCAGGGCGCGGCTTGCCCGGTTTAACCGGTATTGCGATTACCTTCCTTATAATTCTTTTGTCCCTGAGTCCAAAAGGCATGGGGCAGTGGATTCAGCGCCTCGATTACCTTCTTTACGACTGGCGCTTTGCCGCCGGACTGGCGCTTGAACCGCAGACAACGGGCGGGCAGCCCATCGTTATTCTTGATGTGGATGAGCGCTCACTTGCCACCGAAGGACGCTGGCCCTGGAGTCGTTTCCGTCTGGCCGAACTGGTGGACCGTCTGGCAGAGGCCGGTGCTGTGGTGACTGCTTTTGATGTGGTGCTGTCGGAGCCTGAACCTAATCCGCTGGATGAACTGCAGCAGCGTCTGAAATCTCATGGAGAGGGCAGTGAAGAGCTGAATGAAGACTGGCGCCCACTGGTTGATGCCGATGCCCGCTTTGTCGAAAGTCTGCCTGCCACAGATGTGGTGTTGGGTAATTTTTTTCTGGATGAAAGCGGGGTATCTGTCGGTGCTTTACCCAAGCCGGTTTACCGCCTGTCTGCAGAGGAAATTAACCATCTGGTCGTTATCACCAGGCCGGGCTATGCAGCCCCGCTCACTGAGCTGCAGCAGGCCGCGGCAGACGGCGGCTTTGTTACCACACTGAACGACGCCGACGGTGCCATACGCCGGGCGCCGTTGCTGATCCGCTATGGCAATGAACTTTATCCGTCGCTGGCACTGGCGACCCTGACCACTTATCTGTTTGACCGGGTAATACAGCTGGAAAAGGCCAGGATCGGCGATGTTGAAGTGATCCGTGGGGTTGGTCTGGGTAATATGTTTGCCCGTACGGATGCCTCTGGTCAGGTCATTGTGCCGTATCGCGGCGGGCGCAAAACGTTCCCGTATTTTTCCGCTACTGATGTGCTGCAGGGCAATATTCCGGACGGCGCACTGGAAGGTGCGATTGTGCTGGTGGGAACCTCGGCAATCGGCCTGGCTGACCTCAGGACCATGCCGCTGGAAACCCAGTATCCCGGCGTCGAAGTGCATGCCACCATCATCGACGCGTTTCTCAACGATGGTTTTCCTTACCGCCCTGAATGGGAGGCTGGTGCGACCCTGACGGTGTTGGTACTGCTTGGGGCTCTGCTGTCTTTGTGGCTGCCATCACTGGGGCCATTATCTGCCGTGCTGCTGAGCACGTTGGCGGCGGCATTGCTGGTCGCCGGTAATCTTGCGCTGTGGGTTAATTACCGGCTCGATCTGCCGGTAGCGGCGGCGCTGATTCTGGCAGTATCACTGACCATGCTGAATCTGGGCTGGGGCTTTACCCGGGAAAACCGCAGCCGCCGCCTGTTAAAAGGCATGTTCGATCAGTACGTACCGCCCGCTCATATCGACCGTATGGTGAAAGACCCGGATGCCTATCACTTCACCGGGGAGAGTAAAGAGCTGTCGGTACTGTTCAGTGATATCCGCAGCTTTACCAGTATTTCTGAAGGATTGAGTGCTGCAGATCTGAAAGCCCTGCTGAACAGCTATTTTACCCCGGTAACCAAAGTGATTTTCGATCATGAAGGCACCATTGATAAATACGTAGGCGATATGGTGATGGCTTTCTGGGGGGCGCCACTGGACGATGAACGGCATGCCAGTCATGCCATAGCTGCAGCGTTGCAGATGCAGCAGGTGACGCGCAAACTGAGCGTTGAATTTGTACAGCGTGGCTGGCCGCAAGTCGCCATCGGCATTGGTATCAACACCGGGCTGATGAACGTCGGTGACATGGGGTCTTCTTACCGCCGGGCCTATACCGTGCTGGGTGATGCGGTGAACCTGGGTTCGCGTCTGGAAAGTCTGACCAAGTTTTACGGTGTTGAAATTCTGGTCAGTGAATTTACCCGGGAGCAGGCCGGCGATTACCTTTTCCGTTTTATTGACCGCATTCAGGTGAAGGGCAAGGAAGAAGCCGTGGATGTGTACGAGCCTGTCTGTCTTGCCGCCGATGCTGGTGAAGAACTGCTGACAGAGCTGGATGATTACAGCCGTGCCCGCGGATTTTATCTTCAGCAGCAGTGGGATAAAGCCAGCGTGCTGTTTACTCATCTTGCCCAGGCCCATGGCGCAAAGATTTACCACATCTATCTTGAGAGGATAGCGGAGTTAAAAGATCAGCCGTTGCCCGGGGACTGGGATGGGGTGTATCGCCATACCAGTAAGTAATCGATCCAGTAAGCAATCGTTGTTCAGCGGATAAAAGAAAAGCGCCGTATGGCGCTTTTCTTTGTTCTCAGCACGGTGAGTATTTACTGCAATGTGCCCGGGAATGAGCTCCAAATCAGCAGACCGTTGAGTGTACGCGGGTCCGGATTGATGGAGTCGATAATGGTCTTCAGATAAAAGGCGCTGAGGAAGTTGGGCAGAATCTGATCCTGTTGCGGGTCCGGTGCGAACAGCATGCCGTTAAGGTTGCTGGCGTTCAGGTCGAGCGGCACAGAACCATCGGTCAGGAAGTCACTGAATGCGCCACCAGTCAGTATCGTAGTTATCTGGCTTGTGCCATCAACATTGATCAGGTTGCCTTCAAAATCGACATTCCAGCTTCCCACGGTACTTTCAATGTCGGTACCTATGTCCATAAAGAGAGTGCCTGTACTGATTTCCCCGGTATCAAGATCCAGCTGAAAGTCGCCATAAGCTGACGTCATGTCGTAGCCCTGATTGTCTGAGCCGATACCACTTTCGACGACGAAGGTAACAATGCCTGTGATTTCCGCAGCATTACTGTATTCAAACATATCCACCGGAGTCGCAATGGCCCAGTAAAGCGGCTCTTCCAGTGCGCCGGGTTGCGCATCGCCTTCCTGCTGGAAGGACAGCGGCGTTTCACTGCTGCCATTCCATACGCCCCAGGACACAAGCGTTGTCGGCGTAAGAGCGATGGTCGGGTCCGCAACCGCAGCAGAATCTGCACTGCCCATCTGAGTGACATCAATCACATCAGCAATGGTATTGCCGTCCATGCGTACGAAAGACATGGTGCCATCCAGATCAGTGAGGTAGGCCAGGCTGCCACCATGGGCGCCTGAGGAAATCACTGCCCGCTCGGGGGATGCCAGCAGATCGGCCAATTGTGCGGCGGTAATAAGTTCCACTGGCTCAGGTGTATCGGGTTCCGGGGTATCTGGTTGATCAGGCACTTCCACCACTTCGATGCCCAGATCCTTCAGCGCTTCCAGCGCTTCACCCAATTCCTCGGAGGTCACGTCATCCGGGTTGTTGAGCAGGCTATTGAGAATGTCGGCCGCGGCCTGGGTGTTGTCCTGTGCAGGCGCCTGCTGTTGTGAGCCCGAGTCCGTATCCGGCGCTTCGTCCAGTGATGGTGGAGCCTGCAGCAGGCCGGTAAAGCCGTTGCCACTGACGATGCCATAGGCGAAGTCGGCATCCATACCCAGATTAAAACTGCCCATTGGCGAGGTAATACGGATACCGCCTTCCCACACACCTGCGATCAGATCACCGCGTTGCAGCTGAATGCTGTACAGGGTGCCGCGCACGCCGATGGAGGCCACCGGGGTTTCGACTTTATAGGCTTCGCGGTTGCCTTTGCCGATGCTGCCGGTGAGGGTACGGAAACCACCTTCTACCAGCTCCAGCAGTACCTGGGGCTCGGCATTTTCAGCACCGGCATCATGATAGGCCTGAATTTTCAGCTGGCTGTTGGCTTTTAATGCCAGCATGCCTTTGTCGATAAAACGGATCTGAATGCGGCTGTTATCGCCGGTGACAATGGTGTCGGTTTCATACACGGCATCGCGGCGCTTCAGTTCACGGCTGATGCCGTCCGCAGAAATGGCGTTGGCTTCGCCTTTGACCATAATGACGTGGCCGGATTCGGTCAGGGCCTGAACCTGCAGCGCCAGTAATAACAGTGGCAGCAGAAGGGCAGCCTTAAGGGCGGAAGAAATCCTGTTCATAGTGGCGTCCTCAGAAAGTCAGATTCACCCCGGCTTCCGCCAGGTAACGATCATAGCTGTACAGATCAATATTGCTGCTGTAATCCATTACATTTGCCTGAATGTACAGGGATACCTGCTTATGCAGAGCATGGCGGGCACCTGCCAGAAACTGCACCAGGTCGTCATCCCGGGTTTCGCCAGCGGCCAGAATATTGGTTGTCGGCAGTGCTTCCTGATAACGATAAGCGCGGTACTGTAGCTGCGAGTAAATACTGGTTGCAGCGCCAGCGCGATAAATTCCCTGTAATGACAGACCGGCGGTGTCGCGCCCGCGATAATCGGTTTGCGGATCATCCGTGGCCAGCAGCAGTGTCAGGGCGGTGCTCCAGCGCGGCTGGCTGTAACCTATACCGGCCTGCCACTGCAGACGGTTAAGGTCCAGTTCCTGATCCACGCGGTTGCGCTGCAGGTTATAGCTGATGTCTGAGGTATAACGTAAACCGCTGGCCCGCTGGTTTTTCCAGCTGAAGCGCAGGCCACCATCATTCAGCAGCGAGTCACCGCCAAACCAGTAATGGCTGAAATTGGCGCTCAGGCCCAGAGTATGTGTGCCGCGCAGCCATTGCAGGCCGGCGTTGAGATTGGCGGTATCAAGGTCGAAAGCGTTGCTGTCGGTATTGTCTTTGCGGCTGACCCCGGCACCGATATTCCAGCGGCTGCGGCGGGTCATAGGCGCGGAGTAACTGGCCACGCCGCGTAATTGCAGGTAGCCACTGTCCTGTTCGCGCGAGTCGCGGTTGAGCAGCACGGGCTGAACAAAATCGAGAACTTCCACTTCCTCAAGATCCGTGGCGCTGTTGATGTTGGAATCGTAACCGCCGGCCAGAGTAATCAGGGCTGAGGCAATGGATTGCTGCTGACGACGCTTTTCTTCAATAGCATCGAGAAATTTATCCACACTGCGGGCAACATTTTCCGGCGGATTCAGCTCTTTAATCTGCAGGAACAGACGTTCGGCCTCAGCGTAGTTACCGAGCGTGTAGTAACAGCGCGCCAGTTCGGTCTGGTATCTGGGATTGTACGGCTAGTTGTTACTCAGCCGTTCAAAGATGAAAACGGCCTGATCCGCATGGCCGGACTGCATGGCGCTGAAACCATAGAAGAAATCGAAACTCTCATCGCCTTCGTAATCTGCAGCGCTATCTGAAGCCAGCTGGTAGGCGGCGTCGTAGTCGTCAGCGCGAAAAAGTTCGTTAAGTTTTTGCAGTGTTGCCGGCAGGCTTGTGTCTGCTGCAGCCTCTGACTGTGTCGCATCGCCACTGGCCTGAGCGGTGAATTCTTCCCCATTAACCGCCTGTGGCAGCACTATCTGAATCGCCAGCAGGGTTGCTGACAATGATCGAATGCTCATCCTGAATCCCTGTGTTCCTGGTTGCCATTTGATGACTTTTTGTTATTGCCCGTGATCCTAGTTTGCCCGCACTTTGCTTAAATACCAATCGGCAAAATGACTAATCCGGCGTAATTGTTCCGATTAAGTAGTTTTTGCGCCTCCATCCTCAGCAATCTTTGCACCATTAACCATTGGCTGAATAAGGATATTTGACCTGAATCAATGTGTGGATTTAAGTGCGTTCAGCGCGATTTTTAACTTGATTTGAATCAATTCCGGCTTCCGGCGCCTTGCTAAAGTTACTTCAACGACGCCGGACGAGCCCAGTGGTTCGGGCAGGATCAACCCAGTTGACGAGCTTCATACCGGCAATCATGCCTGGCACAGACCCGGCGAAATGCGACGAGAGGTAAAGCTTATGTTTATGGATGAAGTGGTTATTTCCGGTTTATTGATCGTAGGTCTTACCTGCGCCTTTTTTGCTGGCGTATACATTGCCGTCAAAAAAGATATGCAAAAACACGGAACTGGCGAGTAATCGTCAGTCGTTTACCCCGGGCTGACAGGGCACCGGGGGCGGCTGCAAACGTGGTCGTTGGGCATCAGCCCTCCTGTTTTCTGCGCTGAGTACCTTGCCTCTGGGCCCAACAATGGTTGTGGCCCTTTTTTTTGCCTGCCATTTACCTGCCAACTCGCCTGTTCACTGCCAATCTGTGTCTGAGTCAGCAAGCTGGGCAAGAAAAGGATGAGAATAAGAGAAGGGGGCTAAAGGAATGAAGTTAAAGGGATGAAGTTAAACGAAGCGAACAGAAACGCAGTAAGCATTAGAAAAAGAAGCCCTAAAGCTGATGAACCGCCAGCAGCAGGGGATCGGTTATATTGATTTCTTTCAGGCGGGCCAGCACCGCATCGAGAGATTCCCCTTCCGGTACGGGACCGATACGGACTTTGTGCAGCGGCTTTACGGTATCCGGCGTGGTAATGCTAACCGGCCACTGCATTGGCATAAGGGCTTGCTGCAGAGTCTGTTGCAGGCGTTCTGCGGCTTTGATATCCGATAATGCACTGACCTGAACCCAACGCACGCTGTCGTCATGGGGTGGTTGCACCACTTCAACTTCCACTTCTGCAGTGCCTTGCTTATTTATTCCCAGTTTCACTGCGGCGACGTAGGACAGATCAATAATACGGCCTTCATGGAAGGGGCCACGGTCGTTCACCCGCACAATGACGGATTTACCGTTATCGAGTCGGGTAACTTTTACATAAGACGGTAAAGGCAGGGTTTTGTGCGCGGCGGTGAACTGGTAGACGTCGTAAATTTCGCCGTTGGACGTGCGGTGACCATGGAATTTCATGCCATACCAGGAGGCAATTCCCCGTTCTTTATAGCCCACTGCGCTGTCCATTACATGGTATTCCTTGCCAAATACTTTGTAGCTGGCAGGGTTACCCATGGCACTGCGGGGTTCAATTCTGGGCTCAGGTTCTGCCATTTCATGCTGCTCTGTGAGCGGCGATGGCGTGAAATCCTGATCATGCTGGTAGCGGGAAGGCGCACTGCTGCAACCGGCCAGCAGCAGCGCTGCGATCATTGCCAGCAGGGCTGAATGCCGGCCTGAAGTACCTGTCATTGCGCGCTGGTCAATAAGGCGGTGGCAGAACAGGGCGCAAAGGCGCCCGGTCAATATCACTTAAGTGCCTCACTCAACTGGTACACGGCCATCGCGTACAGACGGCTGTGGTTGTAACGGGTGATTACGTAGTAGTTGTATTCACCGAGCCAGAACTCCGCGCCGTTTTTGCCCTGCAGGCGCACCAGATTGGCTGGGCGATCACCGGCGATCGCTTCCGTCGGCTTAACCCCAAGCGCTTCCAGCTCGGCCACTGTCCATTTAGGCTTGAGGCTGTCATTGATGATCTCTTCGTACTTATCACCGGAGACATGCACACGCTGGATTACAGCTTCACCGGATTTCCAGCCGTGGCGTTTGAAATAGTTGGCAACACTGAAAATGGCATCCGCCGGGTTGCCCCACAGGTCGCGTTTGCCATCGCCGTCACCGTCGACTGCATAGGCGAGGTAGCTGGTTGGAATAAACTGGCCATAGCCCATAGCGCCGGCGTATGAACCTTTGATGGTGGCCGGATCAAGGCCTTCTTTTTCGGCCAGTGAGAAGAAGGCTTTCAGTTCGCGCCAGAACAGCGGGCGTTTAGGATAGTCAAAGGCCAGCGTGGACAGTGAGTCCAGAACCCGGTAGCCACCCTGACGGGTACCGTAGAAGGTTTCGACGCCAATAATCGCGGCAATGATTTCTTTGCTGACGCCATATTCTTTTTCTGCTGCAGCGAGCAGATCTGCATGCTTTTCCATAAAGGCTTTACCGGCAGAAATGCGTTTGCTGGTCAGAAAAATATCCTGATAGCCGTCCCATTCGAGAACTTTTTCCGCAGGACGCTGGATGGCCTCCAGGACCGAATCCATTTTTTCAGCCTTTGCAAGCCAGCTGCGCAGTTCATCCGGATTCAGTTTGTATTCTTTGCTGGCTTCGGCGATGAATTCTTCGGTGCGCTCATGTTGATCGTAATTTGCCAGTGCTGATGACGCGCTGAAAAATAACAGGCTGCCAATTCCGATCAGTTTTTTTCCCATAATTTGCATGCACTTTCCTGCTTATTGTAATTGCCGTTTTAACTGCGGCGGTGAGTCGCCATCGACATCAGTACCCCAAATGCCGTCAGCAGACTGACCACTGACGTGCCGCCATAACTCACCAAAGGCAAGGGTACGCCGACCACTGGTAAGATGCCACTGACCATACCTATGTTTACGAAAACATATATGAAAAAGGTCACAGATAAACTACCGGACAACAGACGACCAAAAAGAGTTTCACAGCGGGAAGACAAATACAGACAGCGCATAATAATCAGGAAATAAACGGACAGCAGAATCAGTACACCGATCAGCCCCAGTTCTTCCGCCAGCACGGCAATAATAAAGTCAGTGTGGCTTTCCGGCAGGAACTCAAGCTGTGACTGAGTACCCTGCAGAAAACCTTTGCCATCAATACCGCCGGAGCCAATCGCGGTCTTCGACTGAATGATATTCCAGCCGGAACCGAGCGGATCACTTTCCGGGTTGAGAAACGTAAGTACCCTTTGTTTCTGATACTCACGCATTACGAAAAACCACATCAGTGGCGCGCAGGCGGCTACCAGACTGACGCAGGATAAAATCAGCCACCAGGACATACCGGCAAAAAACAGCACCAGCGCACCGGAGGCGAAAATCAGAATGGAAGTCCCCAGATCCGGCTGCTTCAGAATCAGAACGGTAGGCACAGCAATAATAATGATGGCTTTCAGCAGATGGGTAAATTTTGGCGGTACCGGATGACGCGACATATACCAGGCCACGGTTAATGGCAGTGCCAGCTTGACCAGTTCGGATGGCTGAAAACGCGGCAGACCGGGCAGTGCCAGCCAGCGCTGCGCCCCCTTGGCACCAACGCCCATCACCAGTACACCGACCAGCGCCAGCACGCCGATCAGATAAGCCCACGGAGCAAGATTGCGGTAAATACGCGGCGGAATCTGTGCGGCGATGGCCATGACCACCATGCCAATGGCGAAGTGAATGGCCTGACGTTCGACCATGCCCATCATCTGACCGCTGCCACTGTACAGAATCAACAGACCGCCAGCAGCGAGGATGAGCAGCAGTAAGGTCAGAGGCAGATCGAGGTGCACCTTGCGGAACATCGCCTGACTGCGCCCGAAGCCGGAATGGTGTTCGCCGCTGCCCATGGTGCGGCTGAAATCAGTACTCGCCATCAGCCTTCCGCGCCTCCGAGGTATTCGTTAATAATGCTTTGTGCCACAGGCCCTGCCGTGCGTCCGGCGGACTCACCATTTTCAATCACTACGGCGATGGCAATTTCTGGCTTCTCCACCGGTGCGAAAGCGACGAACAGCGCGTGGTCACGCAGACGCTCACGCAGGGCCTCAGAATCGTATTCTTCATCCTGCTTAATTCCCACAACCTGCGCTGTACCGGTTTTACCGGCAATCGGGTATTTCAGGTTGGGAAGCAGACGGCGCGCGGTACCGTGCAGACCGGAAACCACTTCCTGCATAGCATGACTCATGCGATCCCAATCTGCGGGATCGCGTAATTCGATATCGGGAATGTCGCCGTGGGCGATCTCATCGACCTGGTCGTTATGGGCGTAAATAAGATGCGGTACTTTCCATACCCCATGATTGGCCAGTACCGCAGTGGCGGTGGCCAGTTGCAGTGGTGTGACCAGCGTATAGCCCTGGCCAATGCCCATGTTTACGGTATCACCGGCATACCAGAATGAGCCATGACGCTGACTCTTCCATTCACGGTCGGGCAGCAGACCGGGCAGGGCGTTGATCACATCCAGCGTCATGTCGCGGCCAAAACCGAACTGGCTGAGAAACGGCGAGATGGAATCCACCCCCGTACGTACGGCCATTTCATAGAAATAGGTATCGCAGGATTCCACGATTGCCCGTTCCATATTCACAATGCCATGACCCTGACGTTTCCAGTCACGGTACAGGCGCTCGTCATTTTCCAGCTGGAACCAGCCATGGTCGTTAATGGTTTCTTTCCAGTTGGTGGTGCCGGCATTGAGTGCCGCCAGACCAATAAACGGTTTCAGCGTTGACGCCGGCGGGTATTGGCCGCGCACAGTACGGTCAAACAGTGGCAGGTCCGGGTTGTCGCGCAGGGCGGAAAAGTTGGTGTGGGAAATACCGGTCACGAACAGGTTGGGGTCAAAACTGGGGTTACTGTAGAGGCTGACGATGGCGCCGGTGGCGACTTCAATGGCAACCAGCGCACCGCGCATGCCCTGCATTTCTTTACGCGCCAGATTCTGCAGGCGGGAATCGAGATTCAGGGTGATATCCTGTCCCGGAATCGGGTCCTGCTGTTCGATCACACGGATGATACGGCCGCGGGCATTGGTTTCCACTTTCTGGTAGCCAACTTCACCGTGCAGATCATTTTCGTACTGTTTTTCAACACCGATTTTACCGATCACCCGGGTGGCGCTGTAACGGCGCTTCATATCGTCGTCGGCGTCGATGCGTTTCTGCTCACCCTGCGTAATGCGGCCGACATAGCCCAGAGCGTGAGCAAAGGCTTCGCCCTGAGGGTAATGCCGTACCAGCTGGGCTTCGACATCCACGCCGGGCAGGTAGAAGCGGTTCACCATTACCTTGGCGATGTCTTCTTCGCTCAACTTGTGGCGCAGCACTACCGGTTCATACGGGCGGCGACGGGTTTTACGGCGTTTTTCAAACTGCTCAATATCGCGCTCACTGATACCAATCAGCTGATCGAGAAAGTTCAGGGTTTCGTCCATATTCTTCACCCGTTCCGGCACCAGAGTGAGACTGTAGGCCGGAATATTTTCTGCCAGCAGTACGCCGTTGCGGTCGTAGATCAGGCCACGGTTAGGAGGAATTGGACGGAGCTGAATCCGGTTGTTTTCGGAGAGGTCTTTGTATTTTTCATGCAGGGTAATCTGCAGGTAGGCCATGCGCCAGGCGAGGATACCGAGGAATATCAGGATAAACACAGCCAGGACAATGGCCCGGGCGCGGAACAGGCTGTGCTCCGCCACCTTATCTCTGAATGAATGTTCCCACATCAGCCGGCCTCACTTATGGTAAGGATGGCCCTGGAGGATGCTCCAGGCACGATAAATTTGTTCCGCCAGCAGGACCCGCACCAGCGGGTGGGGCAGGGTCAGGGCAGACAGTGACCAGCGCTGTTTGGCCAGTGCCAGAACGTCGTCGGTCATGCCATCGGGACCACCGACCAGCAGGGCAACATCGCCACCCTGCATACGCCAGTTTTCCAGCTGTGAGGCCAGTTTTTCAGTTGACCAGGAAGCACCAAGCACATCCAGCGCAACCACATGGTCCTGGGGACGAATGGCTTTGCGCAGGGCTTCCGCTTCCTGTTGCATGGCTTTTTCTTTGCTGGTGTTTTTGGCGCGGTGGCCAGGAGGGATTTCGACCAGTTCGATACTGCAGTCGGCGGGCAGGCGCTTGGCGTATTCGGCAAAGCCCTGCTCAACCCATGCGGGCATTTTGTGCCCGACGGCCAGCAGCCTCAGCTTCATGCGTCGCTGCTTCCGCTGTCCGGTTCACCCCACAGGCGTTCTAAATCGTAAAAATGACGGGACTGATCGGTCATTACGTGGACGACGACATCCACCAGATCGATGAGCACCCAATCAGAGGCAGAGCGCCCTTCTGTGCCATTCGGGCGCAGACCGGCTTCTTTGACTTTGACTTCTACGTTGTTGGCGACAGCCGCAACGTGGCGGTTAGAGGTACCGGTGGCGATGACCATCCAGTCGGTAACGGAAGTGCGTCCGCGGACGTCGAGGGTAACAATATTCTGCGCTTTCATGTCGTCCAGCGCTTCGGTTACCAGATCTTTTATTTGGTCAGCTTGCATTAATTTCTATCGATAGAGTTGTTGTTGATCAATATATTCCAGCACCGCGTCCGGCGTCAGAAAGGTTACATTGTCGCCTTGCTTGAGGGCGCGGCGCAAGTCGGAAGCCGATACATCCAGCTCCGGCCAGTGGTGCAGACAGATTCGACCTGCTTCATAGGCTAACAGTTCACGGATACTGCATTCCCGTTGTTCCAGCTGCTGCTCCTGCCAGTGACTGACATTGCGCACACCGGGACGACTGATAACCAACAGGTTTGCCTGGTCCAGCAGTTCACCGGGTTTGTGCCAGTGTTCAAAGCCCTGCCAGGCGTCCTGACCCATGACCCAGGTAAAGCCGACGTCAGTGTACATCTCATGCAGGGCTTCTACTGTGATAGCACTGTAGCTCAGATCATCACGCTCCAGCTCAATGCTGCTGGTATCTACGCCATCAAGACGGGCGCAGGCCAGTTCCAGCATGGCCAGACGCTGAGCGCCGGTGGCCTGAGGCTGTGGCCGGTGTGGCGGAACATGATTGGGGATCAGCAGCACTTTTTCAAAGCCGAGATCCCGCAATTGCACCGCAATCCGCAGGTGACCGATATGCACCGGGTCGAAGGTGCCGCCGAGCACCGCCCAGCGTTTTTCCCGATTATTGACGGATTTCACCATTACCTAACACCACGTATTTCTGTGATGTCAGGCCTTCCAGACCAACCGGACCACGGGCGTGAATCTTATCGGTGGAGATGCCGATTTCCGCGCCCAGACCGTATTCGAAACCGTCAGCAAAACGGGTAGAGGCATTCACCATCACTGAGCTGGAATCCACTTCGGTCAGGAAGCGGCGCGCCAGTGTGTAGTTTTCGGTGATGATGGCGTCGGTATGGTGTGAGCCGTGATCATTGATGTGATCCATGGCCTGTTCCAGCGTATCGACAATTTTCATCGCCAGAATCGGTGCCAGATATTCGGTATCCCAGTCTTCAGGGCAGGCGGCATTAATGTCGTTAAGAATCGCCATGGTGCGTTCGCAACCGCGCAGCTCAACACCAATACCACGGTAGGCTTCGGCCAGTTCCGGCAGAACATCTGCCGCTACGGCTTCATGCACCAGCAGGGTTTCCATGGTGTTGCAGGTGCCATAACGATGCGTCTTGGCGTTAATCGCGATATTGATGGCCTTGGTTTTGTCAGCAAACTGGTCGATATAGACGTGACAGATACCGTCCAGATGTTTGATTACAGTGACCTTGGCATCACGGCTGATGCGTTCGATCAGGCCTTTGCCGCCACGCGGTACGACAACATCCACATACTCAGGCATGGTAATCAGCTGGCCAACGGCTTCGCGGTCAGTGGTTTCCACCACCTGTACACAGGTAGCCGGCAGACCAGAGGCTTCCAGACCGGCACGGATGCAGTCAGCCAGCGCCTGGTTGGCGTTAATGGCTTCAGAACCACCGCGCAGAATCGCCGCGTTGCCGGATTTCAGACACAGAGATGCGGCTTCAATGGTTACGTTCGGGCGGCTTTCATAAATAATGCCGATCACACCTAAAGGCACGCGCATTTTACCCACCTGAATGCCGCTTGGACGGTATTTCAGGTCAGTGATTTCGCCCACAGGATCTGCCAGAGAGGCTACCTGGTGCAGGCCCTCAATCATGGTGTCGATGCGGTCGTCGGTTAATTCCAGACGATCAAGCAGGGCGGCATCGAGGCCATTGCGGCGGCCCTGTTCCATATCCTGCTCGTTAGCGGCTTTGATCCGGTCACGCTGTTCGGCGATGATTCCGGCAATGGCCAGCAGGGCTTTATTCTTGTCTTCGGTGGTGGCTCTGGACATAGCGCGCGCCGCCTGACGGGCGTTCTGACCCAGAGTCTGCATGTACTCAGCTACGTTCATCAGTAAAGCCTGAACTCAATATCGGATAAAGTGCGCTAGTATACACCAAGAGGTACAGGATAACGCCATCCTGTATGGTTCAGCAGACGGGACGTCTTCCTTATTATGGAAAAGGCACATTTTCACAATCTGATTATGCAGCAGGTAAAGGTTCTGTATTCATTGCTGATGGCTCTGGGCCTGAGCGTGATCGCAGCACTGGATCTGCTGGAAAATAAAAAGCAGTTTGCCGTCATCGCCGCGGCATTTTCGTTCTTTCTGGTAATGTTTGCCGCTTATCTGCTGTTGCGCCGGCGTAAACGCTCGTCGCCGTATCCGGAGTGGGTGCTGGCCAGCATGCTGTTGTTATTCACTCTGTTTGGTATGCATCAGAATGCGGATGTCGCGCATTGGGTCTATCTGGTCCCCGTCTATATTTACTTTCTTTTCCCGTTTAAGCCCGCCACTTACATCACTATGGCTTACAGTGTGGCGCTGGTGATTCTGGTTCTGGATGATTTCAGCAGTTACACCCGCCTGCAGATGCTGTTTACCTACGCCGCCTGTTTTACTTTTTCCGTGATGTTTGCCCTGATCAATGAGCGGACTAACCGGGCGCTGGGGGAAATCGTCAACACCGATCCGGTTACTCAGGTCTACAACGAGTTTCAGCTGCATCTTGATCTTAATAAAGAGATGACCCGGGCTGACCGTCAGCGCAGTGACCTGTGTCTGGTGGCGGTGGCGACACCGCAGGAGTGGAGCCGGCTGAAGGAAGAAGACTATGAGCAGAAACTGGTGCAGCTGGGTAAAAAGCTGCGTCGTGCCCTGCGTCGTTACGATGCCTGTTACCGCCTCGATACCGATGATTTTGTTATTCTGATGCCACACAGTCATCAGCGCCAGGCTGAGCAGCTGATGGCATCGCTGCGCCAGACGAAGGATGACGAGGAGCCAGGCGTGATCTGTAACCTCACGCTGCACGCCGAGCTTTACCGGCCGGACGACGATGCCGACAGTCTGATCAGCCGGTTAACAGAGGGCCTGCAGCATGCTGAATAACCTTACCCGGGAAGAACTGCTGCCACGCCTGCAGACCATAGTGTATCTGCTGGCGGCACCGGCCATCGCTGTGCTTATGTATGATCAGTATCGTCAGGGCCTGTATTCGCTGGTGCTGAGCAATGCGATTGCAATTCCGGTCCTTATTTTCAGCAGTCTTTATATCTTTATTAACCGCAATCACGACAGCTCCGCCTGGATCAATTATCCGCTGACCATCACGCTGGCCGGGCTGGCTCTGTATCAGTTGCCAGAATATCCGGAGCTGATGACGCATTGCCTGTTTGCATTGCCGATGTTCAGTTATTTTGCTCTGCCACTGGCGGCCGCCACCCTGATTAATCTGCTGGTGGCTGTGATTATGGTGATTCTGTTGTGGATGGATGAAGGGTTTGCCCGGGCATTAAGAACCGGGGTGAATTATTCGCTGTTGCTGGGGTCGGCCTGGTGTTTTGCTTATCTGATGATGCTCAAAATTGCCTCATTGAAGCGTCTGGCGCTGACCGATCAGGTCTCTGGCGCTTATAACCGCCGCCATTTCTTTAACACGCTGGAACGTGAAATCGCACGCAGCGAACATTCGCGGCAGAGCGTCAGTCTGATCGGATTGTCGATTGATGATTACCGCCAGCTGATTGATATTCACGGTAACCGGGTGATGTCGCAGTTTTTGCCATATTTTACGCAGAATACCCAGCAGATGATCCGGGCCGGTGATGAAGTCTTCCGCCTTGGGGACGATCTGTTTGCGCTGATTCTGCCGCATTGCGCCGAGGACGGTGCGCTGGTGTTGATGGAACGGATCAAACGCAGCCTGCAGCAGAAACCCTGGCAGCCCTTTGCGGAAATTTCTCTGAGCGCTGCGTCTATGGGGCTGACGCCGGGCGAAGACGCCAAAGATGCCGAGAAGCGCCTGTTAGCCAAACTCAGGAAACAAAAGCGTGCCAGCCTGCAGCTGGCAGCTTTTTCTGATTAATTAATGAAGCGTCTGGCTGCTGTTTCTTCAGGCATTGACTGAGCAGCGGATCAGGCGCACCAGAGTCTGTGTTCTGGCGCGCGGCAGATTGAGCGAATCGTAAAACGCTGCGGGGTCATGCACCTCAACCTTATCAAAACCGTCTTCATGGAACCCGGCGCGGATTGCATCGTCTGAAGAGTAGTGCAGCGGCCATTGTCCGCGGGTGAACAGGCCGACCAGTTTCTGGGCCAGTTTCACATAGCGGTAAGACGGATGATCGGCAAAATCGGGATACAGATCGGTTACGTAGAATCCGGCATCGAATTTCTTAAGGCTGACGGCCATGCGCGACCAGACTTCACGGATCAGCGGCAGTTCGAAATAATTCACCAGACCTTCAGTGACGATGACCGTGCGTGCCGCAGGATTCAGCGTGTTCAGCAGTGAGTGAACCGATAGCGGGCCATCATTCAGCAGAATATTGCAGGGCATTACCTGATGCTCCGGGCCGCAATCAAGTTCACTGAGCAGGCGCGCTTTGCGTGCTGCCATAGCTGGCAGGTCAGCCTCCACATAGCGGATATGCGGGTATTTGCGGCGCAGACGATAGCCCCGGGGCGACAGCCCGGCAGCGATTTCCACCACCTGAGTGACGCCGTGATTTTCAATCAGATCACTGACCAGGTGGTCGATGACCCGATGACGCTGTAACAGAAAAGTATCAATATCCGCGCCAGCCACGGAGCGCAGGAAGGCATTAACCGGCGCCAGCGCCAGGCCAGCGATGCGGCCAGCTGGTGTTACAAATTCGCGCTGCGACAGACCGTGCCGGTACCAGACCTGGCCGGTGTAGTGGGCGCTGATGCTGATGCGTGAGGTATCTGCTGTGTCTTTGGTCTGGCTGTCGGGCAGAGAGTGAGAAGTCATACGTTTTATTATTCTTGTTATAGGTTGATCCGGTAACTGCAGAATAAAGTCATTAACCTCTGCTGTGAAGGGCAGAAAGACCATGGTGCCAGTTGTGTACCATGACGGAGGAGTACAGCGTGAGCGAATTTCTGCAGCAGGCGATGCAGTCCGCACCGGCATTGCTGGTGATGGTATGTCTGCTGGCGGCGGTGGAATCATTGGTGGTGATTGGTTTGCTGGTACCCGGCATGGCCGGGCTGGTGGCGCTGACACTGGCGGCTGCGGCTGCGGGGTTACCGCCTTTCTGGTGGTGGCTGGCGGGGGCGCTCGGAGCCATTGCCGGCGATGGCATCAGTTTTCATATAGGGCGTTTCAGCCGCAGAGGGCTGCATCAGTGGCCAGTGCTTAAGGATCATCCACAATGGCTGGAGCGCGGTTACCGCTTCTTTCACGACTATGGCGTGGTGAGCATTGCCATCGGACGGTTTGTCGGACCGTTAAGGCCGTTGATTCCGGCGGTTGCTGCGGTGTGTGATATGCCAGCAGCGCGCTTCTGGTGGGTGAATATACTCTCCGGCTGTGCCTGGGCGGCGGCCTGGCTGTTACCGGTTTACTGGCTGGGTAAGGAGGCGCTGCAGCATATTTCCGGACCGCGCATGCTGCTGATCTTTGCTGTCGTGTGCGTGCTGGCGTTTGTGGTCAGCAGTCTGCTGGCGCGGCGTTCAAAATAATAAGGGCTATCGACGTTTGGGAGGGCAGCGACTGTCGTTGCTGTTCGTTAGTCGTCGGCTTTTCTTTAGTCGTCGGCTTTCTTTGCCGCGCGTAATTCGTTGCGCGTCTGGTTAAGTTCGAACTTAATGCCCGCCAGCTCCTGTTTCAGGGCGCTGCTTTCCTGTTGTTCTTTGCGGTGTTGCTCAGCGATCTCATTGAGTGCCTGTTCAGCTTCCTGCACCTGGGCTTTCCAGCGCTGCGATAAAATGTAGCCAACGACACCGCCGCCGATGATAAAACCTGCAAGAGCTGCAAAAACAAAAGGCATATTCTTTCTCCCGGAAATTAGCCCGCTCAGGATAACCGAAAACGCCCGGGGCTTCGCCTGTTTCCCTATGATCGCCGTTGGTCTTTGACTGTAATTGTCAGCGTGGCGGGCATAAGCCAGCTAAAAACTGGTAAACTCCGCGCCAAATCAGCAGATAAGGGGCAGGTCGTGACCATCGGTGAACTGGTAGCCAACAGTGGCGCACAAATGCGGGTATTTGATCTCGGGCGCAGAATCGAGGAAATCCCGGTGGATTTTTTCGCCCGCTTTGAAGCGCTGGCGGAACCTTATCCTGTGCCGTATCTGAAGCAGGCGTGGCTCGGTATTCTCAGCTGGAATCCGGATGAGCCGGGCCAGCACAATATCTGGTTCCTGAAACTGCCTTTGGACGAACAGAACATTCTGCAGCCGGGCCCGCGGGATGCCTTTCTGCAGCATTGGCTGCAGGTCGCTGCCGCCCCAAAAAAACAGCATGGCGAAGCGCCGTGCAGTTATAAGCCGGATGCGAACCGCATGGCGTATTTTCATGCGCTGGCGCTGCGCGCTCTGGGTCAGGATGCCACTCAGTATTACAGCACTGCGCGGGCCTATCTGAGCGGTGATATGGGTTGGGATAAATGGCAGCAGCTGGGTCTGCAGGGGCTGGCCGAAGTCGTTGCCCGTCTGGACGAAGATCACAACAGCCTGCTGGTGCAGAATGCATTGCCGCATATGCCAAAGGTACCGCGCAATGCCTTGCTGGGTTTTCTGGAAAGTCAGCAACCAGGGCAGGCGCTGACCACAGTGATCAACGATACCCTGTCAAAAGTCGTGGCTGAGGGCGCCGATGCGGCGGACCTTGCCGCCTTTGCCCGGGCACTCTCACAAAGCGTCAATGCCGATCAGCGTATTCTGTTATTACAGGCACTGCTGCAGCACCCGGCCAAACACTCCATTGAATTGTTGGCCGCTTTGGGCAGCCGTTGCTGGCGCGACCTGCGCGGCAATCTGTTATTGAATTATCTCGAGTGTCTGGCGCGCAACGATCAGGGTGAAGGTGCATTTAACGCGCTGGTTGGTGATCTGCTGTCTCTGCCCGGTATGCGCCCGCACTTTATGGCGGTGCTGGGTTCGCCGGAACGCAGTGATGAACTGGTTGCCGCGGTAGAGAAATTATTCTCAATGGTGCGCACCGGCGGTAACGGAGCACTGCAGTGACGCTCTGTCCCTGTGGATCAGGCCTTGATTACGCTGTCTGCTGCGGTCTGCTGCATAACGGTCAGCCGGCGTCGTCACCTGAGGCACTGATGCGTTCGCGTTATTCTGCGTTTGTAATGGGGCATACTGATTACCTGTTGCGCAGCTGGGCGCAGGAAAACCGTCCTGCTGAGCTTGTTGCCGATGATACTCAATGGTGCGGGCTGGAAATTTACGACGCATCTGAACAGGGTAATAAGGGCAGGGTGCGCTTTGCGGCGCGCTTCCGTGATCAGGATGGCTATCAGGAGCTGACTGAGACGTCGCGCTTCAGACGTGATGACGATGGCTTCTGGCGTTATGTTGATGGCGATGCTCAATGCCGTCGCTGGCAACCAGGACGTAATGACAACTGCCCATGTGGCAGTGGTAAAAAATTCAAGAAATGCTGCGGCTGAAACCGCAGCGGATTATCAGCCGGCAACCGCAGGCTTACTGATCATTTTTAGGGTGCGCCATGCCTTTGATCAGCATCCCCCAGACCATGGCGAACATACCGATCACGGAAACCAGCATGCCCAGATTCACCACCAGTGTATGGCGCTGGTAGAAGGTAACGATGGGCTGTTCAGTCTCTGCGCACACCTGATTAACGAAATCGAAATGCTTGCCGCTTTGCAGGCAGTCGGTCATGGCTGACATCTCGATGCCGTAGAAAATAAGCAGAATAACGCCCGGCAGGGCGAATAAAACGGATCCGGCACGCAGCCACATAAGATCACTCCGGGTTAAAGAAACTTGACAATAGAGGCCAAAACTCTGCATTTTACCCTAAGGAGCCACGGAATGAATCCACAGAAGATTTATTGGGGTCCGTAATACAAAGCGCCTGATTAAAACGATAACAACGAAGAGCTGCAGATCCATGAAAGGATTAATATCACATGCCCTGTTGGTGTGCGCTGTATTGGCGTCGCCGGTACAGGCTGCTAATGAAGACCTGTTGGGGGCCATCAAAGCCGACATCGCAGCCAAGCGACTGTCGAGTCCGGCGGGCAATAATGCCCTGGAAAAAATTGACCGCATCCGTCAGGAAAATCCGTTTGATTTCAGCATCGTGCCGCTTACCTATAAGTGGGGCGAAGCCTATGTCGAGCTGGCAGAAAGCGCGATCAGCGCGAAAGATTATGCCCGTGCGCAGAGTTACCTGGATAAAGTCTGGCTGGTTGCAGCGCTGACCCCGGGGCTGGAAGAGGCGCAGGCAAAGCTGGATAACGTCTTCAAGGGCAAACCTCAGCTGGCCGCCAGTATTGAAAATACCGCGCCGGATAAAGCCGAGCTGGAGCGTCAACGCCAGCTGGCACAGGCTGCCGCAAAAGAAAAAGCCCGGGCGGAAGCGGAGCAGAAACGCAAAGCGGAAGAAGAAAAACGCCTTGCTGCTCAGGCTAAAAAGCAGGCGGCAGAAGAGCAGCAACGGCGTCAGCAGGAAGAACGCCAGCGTCGTGCCGCGGCTGAAAAAGCAGAAAAAGCAGCCCAGGCGCAGCGTCTCGCAGCGGCCAAATCTACAGTAAAAAAGCCTGCAGCAACTCAACCTGTGGCCAGTAAAGCGGTAGCTGCTGCTGTGTCTGCGGATGCAGCAGAAGTTGCAGAATTGTGGAATGAAGCAAAAGAAGATTCTGCGCCTATTGCCAGTTATCCGGTGGAAGACAAACTGCTCGCCGACCGCAACCGCGATATCGTTGATTCGCTCGAGCCTGTGTGCAAAGCGATTCTGGATAACGATGCTTCGGTGGTGATTCATACAGGAAATAAAGCCGATTATCGTTGGCTGACGGTGCGCCTTACTCTGTGTTTGCGCCGCATGGATACCACTTTCCGTTTGCGTCACAGCTTTGAAGCGGTAGCGGATAACAATCCGTTTGTTACCCTGCACCCTTCGCGGGAAACATCGCTGGTTCGTCAGAGTTCGGATTAATGTGCATTTCCCGGTCGGGTTTTCACCTCCGGCCGGGAACTTAGCAGCAGTCAGTCAGTCTTTCCCTCCGGGGCCGTTTTGCGGCCTGCAAAAAACATTCAGCGTGGTACAATGCGCGCCCGTATCCAAACGACGGTTTTGAGTCCCTATATGCGTCTTCTGTTAGTTACTTTATTTACCTTTTTGTCTTTTACTTCACAGGCAGCAGTTATCGTGCCGAAAGCCCCGGATCTTGATGCCTCTGCTTATATCCTGATGGATGCAGAAAGTGGCCGGATTCTGGTTGAGCACAATGCCGATGAGCGTCTTCCACCTGCCAGTCTGACCAAAATGATGACCAGTTATATTGCGGTGCATGAACTGGAAACAGGTAATGTGGCAGAAGACACTCTGGTGCCAATCAGTGAAAAAGCCTGGCGCAAAGGCGGCTCAAAAATGTTTGTCGAAGTTGGCAAGCAGGTGAAGCTGATTGATCTGCTGCGCGGCATTATCGTGCAGTCAGGCAACGACGCATCCGTCGCCGTGGCAGAATATTTTGCTGGTTCGGAAGAAGCCTACGCAGGCTGGATGAACCAGTATGCAGAACGCTTCGGCATGACCAATACCCATTTTGTTAACGCCACGGGCTGGCCTGCCGATGATCATTACACCACCGCCCGCGATCTGGCGCTGCTGTCACTGCACATCGTCAATGATCACCCGGATTACTATGGTCTGTATTCTGAGAAATACTACGAGTACAACGATATCCGCCAGCCAAACCGCAACAAGCTGCTGTGGCGCGATCCTTCCGTTGATGGTCTGAAAACCGGTCATACCGAAGCCGCAGGATACTGTCTGGCAGCTTCTGCCATCCGCGAAAACACCCGTCTGATTGCCGTCGTGATGGGAACCCGCAGCGATGAAGCCCGTGCCCGTGAAACCCAGAAGCTGCTGGCTTATGGCTTCCGTTATTACGAAACCCGCAGCCTCTATGAAGGTGGTGAAGTACTGCAGTCTGCTGATGTCTGGCTGGGCGCCACTGACAGTGTCGAGCTGGGCGTGGAAAAACCACTGTCTCTGACTCTGCCACGCGGCCTGAAAGGTGAGCTGGATGTGAACATCGCCACCGATGAATTTATTGAAGCACCGATTGCAGCGGGTCAGAAGCTGGGTACGTTGACCATCAGTAAAGACGGTGAAGTGTTGGCACAGCGCCCGCTGGTTGCACTTTCCTCTGTCGAAGAGGCCGGTTTCTTTGGCCGCCTGATGGGCAGCATCAAGATGTTCTTCGTAAAACTGTTCGCCTGAGCTGATTGATTCAGCCATGACTGTCACCGGGTAAGCTATTTACCCGGTGCACCTTGAATTACCCACCGGCAATAACCATATAGCGCTCTGATATTCAGAGAGGATCCTGCTGTGAGCCAGCCCGAAGCCCCCAAAATTGAGTTCCCCTGCGCCAACTACCCGGTCAAAGTTCTGGGCCATGGCAAGGACGACTACGAAGCCGTCATTCTTGAAATTGTGCGTATTCATGCACCGGATCTGGATGTTGAGCGTATTTCCGTGCGTGACAGCAAAAACGGCCGCTTCCGCGCACTGACGGTGTACATTACCGCCACCGGGATTGATCAGCTGCAGAACCTGCATCAGGACCTGATGGCCCACGAATACGTGCACATGGTGATCTGATGACAGATACACATATCCGCTCGCTCGGCCTGCAGCCTTATGAGGCTGTTTACGATGACATGCTGGCGTTCACTTCCGGGCGCGACAAAGACACCGCAGATGAACTGTGGTTTCTGCAGCATGAGCGGGTATTTACTCAGGGACAGGCGGGTAAGGCAGAGCATATTCTGTTACCCGGTGATATTCCTGTGGTGCAGGCCGACCGCGGCGGCCAGGTGACTTATCATGGTCCGGGGCAGCTGGTGGTGTACCTGATGATCGACATCAAACGCAAAGGCTGGGGCCCGCGCGCGCTGGTGACAGCCATTGAAGACGCTATCGTCGCCACTCTGAAGCGCTGGTCAATTGACGCACACTCCAAACCTGATGCGCCTGGGGTGTACGTTGGCGAGCGCAAGATTGCCTCTCTGGGGCTGCGTATCCGTCATGGCCGTTCGTTTCATGGTCTGGCTCTGAACGTGGATATGGATCTCGAACCTTTCCATCGCATAAATCCCTGCGGCTATGCTGGTATGGAGATGACTCAGATCGTCAACGAGACGGATCAGCCAGTGACGTTTGCCGACGTTGAGGAAGAATTACAGCGCCAGCTGCTGACTCTGCTGGAGGGTGGGGCGGACGCCGGCTGACAGCAGTTAAGGTAACCGCAGCGACCGCAGACATAAAAAAGCCAGACACTGAGTCTGGCTTTTTTATGTCTTTTTGGCGAGTCAGAATTACTGACTGACCGGGGTGATCGGAATCAGATTTTCCGGCTGCTCTGCCGCGCTGGCTTCAGAACCCGGAATGGTCGGTAATTCGATGCCCAGATTGTTCTTGTTGAACATCTTATCGGCACGGTAGCTGGAACGTACCAGCGGGCCGGACGCCACTTCCATAAAGCCTTTTTCCAGACCGATTTCACGGTAGCGGTTGAACTGCTCAGGAGTTACGTAGCGGTCCACCGGCAGGTGATTTTTGGTCGGACGCAGGTATTGGCCAAGGGTCAGTACGTCAACGCCAGCCGCCAGCAGGTCGTCCATGGTCTGATAAATTTCTTCATCGGTTTCGCCGATGCCAACCATGATTGAACTCTTGGTGATCACAGCTGGGTTGTGGCGTTTGGCAAAGGCCAGTACGTCCAGCGTTTTGCGGTAACCGGCGCGTTTATCGCGTACCACATGGGTCAGACGCTCAACGGTTTCAACGTTCTGGGCAAACACATCCAGACCGGAATCCACTACCAGGGCGACATGCTCTTCAACACCGTCAAAATCCGGGGTCAGGGCTTCTACGCGGACTTCCGGAGTGCGTTGCTTGATTGAGCTGACACAGGCAGCGTAGTGCGCGGCACCGCCATCGGCGAGATCGTCACGGTCCACTGACGTTAACACGATATAACGCAGGCCCATGAGTTGGACGGATTCAGCCGTGTTGGCCGGTTCATCGTGATCCAGCCAGCCTTTCGGGTTACCGGTGTCGACTGCGCAGAATTTACAGGCACGGGTACAGACTGAACCCATCACCATGATGGTAGCAGTACCGTTGGCCCAGCACTCGCCCATATTCGGGCAGTGGGACTCTTCGCAGACGGTGCTCAGCTTGTGGCTGCGCACGTTGGCTTTTACGGCTTCAAAGCGCTGACCACCCGGTAATTGCGCCCGTAACCAGGCCGGCTTGCGGGTTACCGGAGCTTCAGCTTCATCGCTTTTACGGGTCCGCATACCGTCTTTAATGGCGTTAAATCCGTGTTCGCTGCGAAACTTTTCGCCGCTGCGGGCTGCTTTCTGAGCTTCGGTTGCGGAACTGGCTGGGGATTCTTTACTCATGCGGTTTTACTCACGGGGCTGTGCCTGTGTGATCCGGAGTGGTCCGGGTCTTTCAGGCGCTCTTACAGTGCGCAGTCTTACGCCCTGATTGAGAGATAAAATTTACGGCTAAATATGTCGCTAAGTTTATCACAAGCGGGCCTGCAGTTGATCAGCATTTGTCCGCTGTTTGCTTCCCTGAGCGACACTGACCTTTGCGCGTTGCGCGCGAATTGTCATAACAGGGAGGTTTTTCACGGTTTTATCACAGCGCCTGTGACATATTGCCGCCGATGATAATAAACCGGGAGATCCCATGAAACCGATTGCTTTACTGGCTGCTCCGGCAGCGCTTCTGATGACCTCTGCAGCCATGGCCGCCAATGTTTCTTATAACGCAGCGCTGGTGTCTGACTACCTGTTCCGCGGCCTGACCATGACGGATCACGATCCTGCGATTCAGGGCGGTGCTGACGTTAAAAATGGCGACGCCTATGGCAGTGTGTGGTTTTCTAATGTTGATACGCCGGATGACTCGGAAGGTCTGCCGGTGGAGATGGATGTGAACTTCGGCTACAACCTACGCTTTAACGGCGGTTTTAACCTGGATCTGGAAATCCTGACCTATAACTATCTGACCGATGGTCTGTCAGATGAAACGGAATTCAAGATAGGCACCAGTCCGACACGCAATGTCACCATCGAGCTCTATCGTGGAGTGAAAAACAAGTACTGGTACCCGGAAATCAGCTACGAGAAAAACCTCGATTACCGCCTCTACCTGGATCTGTCTGCCGGCTACTGGTCGCCGGATGATGCTGATGATTCTGCCTTTACTTTCCGTGCAGAGTTAGCCCGCGATTTCCCTGAGCTGGGCCATGTGGATATTTTTATCGCAGCAGATTACATCTCGGATGAAACACCGTTCGGGAATGCCGGTGATGATGACGATTCAGATACAAGCTTCGTCTTTGGTGTACGTAAAAACTTCTGACACAAAAAAGCCCGCACTGAGCGCAATGCTGTTCACTTAAGCGGAGCAGCATTGCGATTCACCGGATAACGGGTTTTGCTTATCTTCACCATTCGGGGCCTAATC
>MDTC01275724.1_pt1 | contig 49858 bp, 45 predicted proteins | sample 811181 | NCBI WGS metagenome assembly MDTC01 (sample SAMN05326644, study PRJNA326480) | marine metagenome | isolation source: seawater | place: Pacific Ocean: North | collected 2011 | reverse complement strand
GGAAGTCTTGACACAAGAGTCGGCGCAGAAGAAGATAATCGCTCTACAGACGTAGCCAGCATTGACACTCGTGTTTCTCTTGAAGAAAGCACCGAGGCCGCTAAGGTTGCTAGTATCGATACCAGACTTGGACTCGAAGAAAAAACAACACAGGTTGCAACTCTATCGCTTAATAGCGGAGATGAATCTGTCGAGATTAACTTCGTGAGTGATCTTGGTATGACTGCCTTCACAAGCACACCAGCAGTTGCTGGAATGATGAGGAATTCTGACGCTTCGGCTTCAATTATTATTCCCATGCTTGTCGGGGATGTTGAAACTACAGGATGTAAATTTGTATTTTCTGACAATCTTGTTGGAAATAACTACAAAATGGACATCATTGTCACAGACTAATATTTAGCTAAGCTAAAGTTCCTAGGGGCTCCCTTGTGGAGCCCCTTTTTTTGTGTAAATAAAATTATGTTCGATATGTTTAAAAATTGGAAACGTCAAGAAATTGACAAATATAATACATCTGGAAAATCCAAAAAGAAACAGCATAAAGAGATTGACCCAGAAAAAGCCAAGATAATTCGCAAGCTAAAGCACAAAACTAAATACCTAGATATAGAGTTCCAAGAAACGAGTGACTTGCTTGAAAAAGCGAAGCACGAATTCTTTTCCTCCATAAGAGACTTTTGCGCAAAGAACCCAGATGCAGTCAGTCCATTATGCAATATACCAAAACAAGATAATAAGGAAGACAAAGACAAAACGGAAGACTCTGAAGAAGTTAAATCAATTTACAGAGAAATTGCAAAAGCGACACACCCCGACAAAAACCCAGGCGAAGAAGAGGAAGCCAAGCAGATGTTCATAACCGCATCAGAAGCGAAAGAAAATAATAAAATAGAAGATTTAATTAACATCTCATTTGATTTAGATATAGATATATCTAATATTAGCATGGATTTAATTGAAGAGTTAGAGCTTTCACTCATTGAGAAAGAAAAGAAGATACAAGAAATGAGACAGGATACGTCGATCAAATGGTTTAACTCTCCTCAGGACATAAGAGACCAACTTATTATACAGATTTGCCCCATAAAAAATAAAGAAGAGTAATCTTTTTCTTGACTAGCTCCGTTATTTATATTAATATAATAAAACATGAAAGACAAAACAGGAGAACTACTTACTAAAAATATCGCGGGTGTAAATAGAATTTTACCTCATAAACACAAATATGCATGGGATCTCTTTATTAAGAGTTGCGCCAATAACTGGATGCCCACAGAAATATCTATGCAGAACGACATTAAACAATGGAAAAATAATGAAATTACAGAAGATGAGAAACTACTTGTCAAACGCTGTCTTGGGTTTTTTGCTGGATCTGAGTCTCTGGTTGGTAATAATCTTTTGCTTAGTGCCTTTAGATTTATTACTGACGCTGAGTGCCGCCAGTATATCCTTCGTCAAGCGTTTGAAGAAAGCCTTCACAACCTCACGATAGTTTATATATGCGACAGCTTAGATCTAGATATAGATGAGGTATTCACAGCATACGAAACAATTCCCAGTATAAAAGCTAAAGACGATTTCCTCATGGAGATTACTAATGACATTAGCAGGCAAGACTTTAACCCTCACTCAAAAGAAGGAAAACAAGAAATTTTAAGAAATTTCCTAACATACTGGATAGTCTGCGAAGGAACTTTTTTCTTCAGCGGCTTTGCCATGCTACTTGCACTAGGCAGACAAAACAAACTCCAAGGAATATCAGATCAAATTAAATATACATTAAGAGATGAAAGTTCTCACATAGCCTTTGGAACCTATTTAATAAATACCCTTATAGAACAAAACCCAGGAATTTGGACAAAATCAATACAAGAAGAGTTCACAAACCACATCAAGAAAGCTGTAGAACTAGAAATTGCGTATGCACACGATGTTTTGCCAACTGGAATTCTAGGTCTAAATGCCGAAATGTTTGTAGACTACATGTACTACATAGGAAATAGAAGACTAGAAGCTATTGGGTTAGACTATAGATTTCCAAGTGATAAAAACCCTTTTCCATGGTTAAGTGAAGTTGTTGATGTGCAGGCCATGGGTAACTTTTTCGAAAGAAGAGTTAGGGAATATCAACAAAGCGGGGCCCTAGAAGACGATTTTTAAAGGATAAAGTGTACCTTCGTACATGAAAAATTTTGGAGATTATCCTAGAGCCTGCATATATCTATGTAAAGGTAAAAACAGAAAAGGTTTTATTATAGATGAATATGAAGAGTCTGGAGGACCACTGGACGGGCAGGGTTTTGTAGTAATACAAGATAAAGAGTCACACGAAGAGCTTCATATAAAAAAAGAAGAAGTTCTAGAAATCATTGATTAATGTGTAATTATTATAGCCATGAGTAATATAGATTACCCGAACAATAACAATTCATCAAACCTTAGTAAACCAAACTATTCAAACCAAACTGAGCACGATCCCAGTAAGAAAAAAGGAGATCGAGGATACTATGGTAACGATAACACAGAGCATTATTACTCAAATTGTAATAGCGGATTAGGTGAAAACAACAAACAAGCACACCCTAACTTTTTCCCAAACTCAAACAAAGAAGGAAAGTAATGTTTTTCTGCATATTGTATTTATTATCTGCCCTCAGCATATCTGCTGTTGCAGCTTATTTTAGCGTTATTGGATTGGCCACGATCTTCCCAGGCTCTATAACATCCGTTATCATCATGGGTGGAGTACTCGAGATAGGTAAAATCGTAACCGCAATATGGCTTCATAGAAACTGGAAAAGTTCACCCTTTTTAGTTAAAAGCTATTTAAGCTTTGCGACTTTAGTATTAATGGGGATCACCAGCATGGGTATTTTTGGTTTTCTATCAAGGGCTCATATTGAGCATGAAACCAATACCCAAAGATCTATTGCTATGGCCGAGACTATAGACAGTAAAATAGATAGAGAAAAAGATTACATAGAGCGGCAAAAACAACAAATTCAATCCTTAAAAGAAAGTACCACTAGTACCGCCAGTACTGCAAGACTAGACATTGACCAAGAAACTCAAAAAATCAAAGACATTACAGAGCAATTAAACAAAGACATGTCCTTTGAACAAAGCAGGATTGTGCAACAAAATGAACAATTAGAAGAGCTAGACGAAGCCTTAAAAGATCTAGAAAAATCTTCAGGAGGATTATTTTCTAATAAAAAGAAAAAAATTGAAGAATTAAAAACCCAACAAGCGCCAATAAGGGAGTCTATAATTCAAAAAATATCAACCTATAACTCGAATATAGATAATTTCCGAAGCGCTGCGCAAAACAAAATTAAAATAATTGAAGATAAAATTACATCATTCAGAAACCTTAGCAGCCAAAAAGACACGTCCACACTACCCCAAATAGAAGAGTTCTCAAAAAACATTGCTGAAGCCCATGGAAGAATCGACTTATTAGAAGTTGAAAAAATAGGATTCCAGGACAGCGCTAGAGAGCTTGAGGCAGAAGTCGGACCTGTAAAGTATGTGGCAGAAGCTATTGCAGATTTTACAGGAAAAGAATTTGATATATCGCAAGCGGTGAGAATAGTAATCATTATTTTAGTTTTAGTATTCGACCCCTTGGCAATTTTATTGGTTATCGCAGCAAATATAAGCATTGAAAAGTACCTTCCAAAAAGCCAACCAGAATATAGGAAAGCAAAAAAACATTTAGACGAAATCAACGCAAAGATTAAATCTTCAGAAAAGGAACTTGCGTATAAAAAAGATTCCTGTAAGTCCATGAATGAATCTGTAGAGGAAAATCAAAATGAACTAGCTGAATCAGAAGAGAGTCTTAGGAAAAAGAAAGAAGAATTATCCCTAAAAGATCAAGAGCTTACTGATATGAAAAACCTAGTAAAAAACCAACAGTCTGCAGAAAAAGAAATATCAAGTGCAATTTCTGACCTTAAAGAAGAATTAGAAAAACAGCAATCAGAATATGATTTAGCGATCAAAGATCTCAAACCAAAGCAGGATGAGCTAAAGAAAAATCAAGAAAAATACGCATCAGAAAAAGATTCATTCGAAAAAGAAAAACAATCAGAATACGAAAAGATGCAAAACATAAAAAAAATACTTGAAGAATCTACCCTCGAAAACAGGCAGATTGAGAGTAAAAATAAAAGCGCCCTAAAGCAAATAGATCAGAATAATATAAAAATTTCCAAACAAAACGAACTAATAAAGGACAAAGAGGAAATGATTAAATCCTTAGAAGATTCATACCAAAAAGCGGTAGATACATCTAGTGTAATAGATATCTTAAAGAATACAAACATACAAGAGATATGTCAAGACCATGAATCTGGCAAGCTTTTATCAATTCAAGAAGGAAACAGAATACATCAATTCATTATTCCAGAAAACCACTGCAAGCTTTCAAATCAATACTTCCACGAAATTGTTAATGTATTAAAAGAAGTAAAAGATGAAACAGATCTAGAATTTGAATACAAGAGAGCCATCAAAAAATTTATAACATACAATATTCCTAAATATAATTTCTTGACTATATAAAATTTATATGCTATACTCAACTCGTGAATAAGAGAAAGATTGTAGAAAGACTTATTTCAAAAGATCTAATTGTAAGCTCTCAAGCTTACTTCAAGCAAGTATCAATACTTAAAAGTTTAATCAAACTATACCCAGAAGAGTTATTCTGGAATAACGTTAGTTTTGACTTTGAGATAACAAGCCTATTTTTCTTCAAGACAAAGAAAGGCGCCAACATTCTTTCGTTAAAATATAGAAACTACATACAAGACCAAGAGAAGCAAGATACGTTTTCCTTTTCTTGGGGAGAAGATAAACAAATTGAAAAAAAACCAAAAAACATAAAAGATTTTTTAAATGAATAGTACGCAAGAACAAATAGAGCAGTTTTTAAACGATAAAAACAACAAGAAATACCACTTCAATAACTTTGAAGAACTTAACTACAAAATACCCTCTGGGAGCTTAAACTTAGATATCGCCATGGGGGGAGGTTTAACATCAGGAGCACATAGGTTTACGGGAGTCAACGAAGGAGGAAAGACTAGCTGTGCCCTATCTTTTGCTAAAAATTTCCAAGATCATTTCGGAGAAAAAGCCATGGTTGTAGTAGTTAAATCTGAAGGAAGGCTCAGCCAAAATATACTAGAAAGAAGTGGGGTAGATACAGACCCTAATCGTTTTTTCGTATTTGATTGCAATGTGTTCGAAAAGGTTTTTGAACTAGTCAGAAACCTAGTAATGGAAAACAAGGACGAAAGAAAGTATATGTTTATAATAGATAGTGTTGACGCACTCTGTAGAATAAATGATCTAGAAAAAGGCTTTGACGAACCAGAGCAGGTCGCCGGAGGAGCGTTAATAACTTCTGTTTTCTTGAAGAAAATGGTACTACCCGTCAGCAAAATGGGACATCTAATGATTCTCACTAGTCAAGTTAGGGTGGAGGTTGCAACCAACCCCTATGCATCTAGAGGTGGACCCAAAACCAAACAAGCTGGAGGTAACGCAGTAAAACATTACGCCAATTTTATTTTAGAATTTGAAGAAAGATATACCTCAGATATAATGTTCTCAAACCCTTCTGCTACAAGAATAGAGGACAAGGGAGACCCGATAGGGCATTATTGTAAAATTAGATTTCGTAAAAGCGTCAATGAAAAGACCGGGGCGCAAGTCAGATACCCAATAAGGTATGGCAGGACTGGGGGTAATTCTGTATGGAAAGAAAAGGAAGTTCTAGATATGATGTTCGCATTTCAAATGGCAGTAAAAAAGGGAGCATGGATATCTTTTTCAGAAGAACTTATTGCAGAACTGGAAAGTAATTCAATTGAATACGAAAGCAAATTTCAAGGAGAACAAAAGCTACTAACCTATCTAGAATCAAACGAAAGTCTATCTAATTTTTTATACGGAGAGTTTAAGAAATTTAGCGATGCAGTTTAAGACTTTATTCGGGGTGCTCAAAAGAGTACCTAAATCCCACAAGTATAAAATAAAATGGAACGGCCCTAGTAGAAGCAAAATACAATTCGCTGTCAAAAAAATACTAAAAGAACTGTGGGGTAATCATGTTGTATTCGAAGAATTTCCCGTAGCAGGCTCAAAGTTAACTTTGGATTTCTATAATGCTACAAAAAAAATAGCGATAGAAGTTCAGGGTAAACAGCATACAAAATACACACCTTTCTTTCATGGCAAAAATAAAGCAAACTACATCTCTCAATTAAGAAGAGATCACCAGAAAAGAGAGTTTTGCGAGAAAAACGATATCAAGCTAGTTGAGATATATTATGATGATGAAATCTCAAAAAAGAAAATTTCTAGTGTAATTAAATGTGATGAGTGACGGTATCAATCCAGATTCTTTGCCAGAATTCTCCATGCCGGCGAATTTAATGAATCAAATATATGAATTTTCTGGATCGTCTGAGGAAAATAAAGGATTTATTTTAATCTTCGCAGACCAGTCTGGAACACCTCAGATAATTTCTCAATCATGCTCAGCAGTCATAGATATGGGCTTAAGGAAGGCTGCAGAAGACTACCTCGAAGAGTGTTCTATGCTCACAAGACCAGATATTAATCCTGGGGAATAAGACTTAATTCCTTGACAAAAACAGCCATAGCTGTTATATTATAAAACATATGATATATTCCTACGAATGCGAACAACAACTTTTAGCGGGCTTAATAAAATTTCCCGGAGCGTATGCCGAGATCGCACCATTTATCTCTGAAGAAGATTTCTTCGATTTATCCAGCCAGGTAAATAAAACCATATTCTGTGTTCTCAGACAGGCTTTATCTTCTGGAGAAAAGATTGATGAGATTATCCTTGCAGAAAGAGTTAATTCCTTAGGCATATCATTTGAAGATAACTTAAATATCTTTGACTATATTAAAGCACTATCCATGAGGAGGGTTTCGGAAGACTCTCTAATAGTTTCTGCAAGAGAATTAAAGAAACTAACAGTAAAGCGGACACTTTGCAGTGCCTCAGAAGAAATGTCCAAAAAGATACAGGAGCTACCAAATACAGCAACTTATTCAGAGATCGTAGAAACCGCAGACGAGATTTACAATAAAAAAGTAGATCTATTCCAAGAAGGAGACGACCTTCCAGTTAATATATTTGAAGAGATGGAAGATGTCATCGAGGAGCGTGGAGAAAACCCAGTAGAAGAATATGGATTCATGGGGCCTCACCAAACAATAAATAGCCTTTACGGCTCTTTGCTTAGGCCAGGAAATATCACTGTTATCGTCGCAAGGTCTGGCGTAGGTAAGACTCAATTTTGCATGGACTTCTGCACGAAGACATCAATGGCTTACAAAAATGTTCCAGTTCTTCATTTTGATAATGGGGAAATGAGTAAGGAAGAAATCATGAACAGGCAGTGTGCCGCCCTATCAGGAGTGCAATTGCACCTAATTGAAACAGGAAAATGGAGAAGAGCAGGGGAAGAAGTTGTTAAAAAAATGAGGCAAGCATTGGCTCAAGTTAAAGATATGAAATTCTACTATTATAACGTAGGAGGAATGTCAGTGGACAATATGATTAATGTAGTTAAAAGGTTCTACTACTCAAAAGTTGGAAGGGGGAATAGAATGATATTAAGCTTTGACTATATTAAAACTACTTTTGAAAAATTTAACACCAAAACCGAATGGCAAGTAGTTGGCGAAATGGTTGATAAATTCAAAAGATTAGTCCAGAAGGAAATTGTATTTGAGGGTGAGCCCATGATTGCCATGATGACCAGTGTTCAAAGTAACAGGTCAGGTATAGTTGGCAATAGAAACTCTGATTCCATCGTTGATGATGAAAGTATAGTTTCTTTGAGTGATAGAATTATTCAATTCTCATCTCACCTATTAAGCTTAAGGCAAAAAACTCTAGACGAATTACAGAATGAACCTGCAGATTTTGGAACACATAGGTTGACGTGCATAAAACATAGACACCTAGGTCCCGATGTATACAGGGCATTAACCCCCGTAGAAATGCCAGATGGTTCTAGAAGAAAAAACTCTATAAATTTAGAAATAAATAATTTTAATGTAACAGACAAGGGTGACTTGAAAGACCTGGCCGACAATATGGATCTTAATGATATCGAGGCAGAAAATGGTAATAATTTCTTTGAAGCTCCGCAGTTTTCATGAATTCAGAAAAAATTAAAGAATCGTTACTCGCGCTTGGTTTTAAATTAAACGACCGAGGTTCTTATTGGCAGACTAACGCTATTTTCAGGAATGGAGATAATCAGACTGCAATTCAGATATATAAAGATAAAGGCATCTGGAAAGATTATGTAGAAAACACCCCTTGGTCTCCTTTTTCGAGGTTAGTAGAAATCACACTTGGTACTAACGACCCAAAGGAAATTGGAAAATACATCGATGGAAACCTTGAAGATTCCATAGGTTTTACTACCATAACTAAATCTTCCGCCCCAAAACTTCAGGTCGAAGAGACTTACGATTTAAATATTCTAGATCGACTTTTACCACATTATAAGTTTTATAACGATAAAGGCATATCAACAGATATACTAAAAGATTTAAAAGGAGGCCTAGCTAGCACTGGACAGTTAAATCAAAGATTCGTATTTCCAATTTTTAACGAAAACGAATTAATTCACGGTTTTTCTGGTAGAGATATGTCCAAACAGACAAATACAAACCGTCCAAAATGGAAGCATATAGGTAGAAAGACAAACTGGATATACCCCCTCCATACAGATAAAAAAACCCTGGGTTATATAGAAGAAAAGAATTATGTCATCATAGTAGAAAGTATAGGTGACCTTTTAAACCTAAAACAAAATGGATACCATAATGTATTAGTCTCCTTTGGCTTAGACATTTCAAGCAAGCTGTCGACATCCCTAGTTTCATTACCAACAAAAAATATAGTGCTATCACTAAATAACGATTTTACTTCTACAGAAAACAGGGGCATGAATGCCTGCTTTAAAAATTTCCTAAAACTGACAACTCTATTTTCTCCTGACTCGATTAAAATATGCCTACCCACACAGTCAGACTTTGGAGACATGGGTGCAGAGGATTTTGATAACTGGTCAAAAAAATTAAGCACCTGCCTAGAAATCGACCAAATTCCCAAAATTAAAGATGCCTGCGAAAAACTAAGGAGTGAAGGCAAGCTTTCTCAAAACCTCTCTAAAAAAATTAAATTTATTAAATGATCGAAAAGAAAAAAATCTTCCTTTCTGCGAGCAGGATTAAAACAGCACAACAGTGCTCCTGGACATATTGGTGTAAATATATACTAAAACTTCCAGACAAGAGTAACGATGGGGCAAGCAAGGGCTGGATTTGTCATTTGATTTTCGAAGTATTAGGCAACCCACGTCACCAAAAATATATTCAAGAAATACTAAAACATAAATCAATTTGGTGTGTCGAATCTATCGCAAGGATGGTGCAAAAACACGCCAGAAGATTAAATGTCAACGATGCAGAAAATCTTGAGGATATAAATAAAATGACCTTAAATGGATTAAACTACGACTTCTTTGGGGAAGAAGGGGGAGAACTAGATGAGTCATATTCAGAAAAAGATTTCAACCTATCAATAGATGAAGATGGAAAAAAATATAACATCAGAGGCTTTATAGATAAGCTTTTCTTATATAAAGATAAAACCGCAATAATAAGAGATTTCAAGACCAGTAAACAAAAATTCAAAGGAAAAGAAATTACAGACAACATGCAAGACCTAATGTATTGCCTTGCAGTTAAAAAACTATTTCCAGAATACAAAAGCATTAGCGAGTTCTTATTTTTAAAATTTGATTTAGAAAAAAATCTACTAGACGAACCAGGCCCAGGGCGAATTGCTATGGATTTTTTAAGCGATGATGTATTAGAAGGTTTTGAGTTCGAACTCTCTTCCATTCAGAACTTTATAGATCATTTTGACGAACAGGATGCTAAAAATAATTTTGCAGCAGACCAAGACTACCCAAAGGATGGTACGTTTGGAGGTCCACTAGCATGCGGTAAAGACGGTTTTAAGATGAGTCGAGGGAAGGAGGTCAAAGATAAAGAAGGAAAGCCTATAAGGGCCTTTATATGCGCTTTTAGAAAGCCCTTTGATTATTACGTTCTTTTAGACAAAGATGGAAACGTAGAAAAAAGTGTGTATAAAGAAGACAAAGACTCCCTGAAAGATTTGTTGAAAGATGAAAAAAGAATTGAAAAAAGATCATACGAAGGTTGCCCCAAATGGCAATGCTCAGGAGAGTTTGAGCTCTAAAACGCCACTTTACGCAGGAACAGTAGTAACCCATAAGGGGCTGGTACTACTCGCAAGAAGAATAGAAATCTGCCCCTACTCTAATCAGCCGCCGCCATATGCAGGGTATTGGTCCTGTTTTTGTGGTTCAATAGAAAAAGGTGAGACGCCATTACAATGCGCCGCAAGAGAACTTAAAGAAGAAACTGGTTTTGATTTTCCAGTGAAAAACTTCAAGTATGTCGATACAGTAGAAAGGTTAGCTATATTTAAATATGAAGTAGACGACATATTAACTCCAGACTTATGCTACGAACACACAGAGTCTGGATGGTTTAAAAAATCACAACTATCAGTTTTACCAAATCCAATAGATACAAAATTACTGAATTTGCTTAAATAATTTGCATGAAAGATTTGCTTGAAATTGCGCGTATAGCGCTATCTATACTATTTTATTTATTTTGGGCGTCAACCTTATTTGGCATATATATATGTGCCACCATTGGAATAGTTTTTTTTCTTTCTCTATTAAATAAACCTTAAAGATTCTTGACATAAGTGAAGTTTTAGGCTATACTTATATCCATAAATGATACCAATATTCTCTTCGCATTATAGTATAGGAAAAAGTATTTTAACTTTAGGCGCCCCAAGCAAAGATAAAGATTCGGGGAGCACAAGTATATTCTCTATCCTTGAAGACCAAAACATGGAAGAACTATTCCTTTTGGAAAATAGCTTAACAGGATTCCCAGAAGCTTTAAAAAACTCTGAACAGCTTGGCTTCAAGCTGAGGTTTGGATTGCTGGTTAAAATTTGCAAGCAGGAACACAAGGTGGCTGTTTTCGCTAAAAACTCAAAAGGAGCGAAGCTATTAAACAAAATATATAGTATAGCTCACGGAGGACAAGAGTGTATCAATGAATCAAAGCTTAAGGAAGTCTGGGAGGAAGAAAATTTAAAACTCTGCATACCTTTTTATGATTCTTTTATTTTTAAAAATATGATGAGTTTTGATAGTTGCGCTCCAGACCTAAACCAATTAAAGCCAACTTTCTTTATAGAAAAGGGAGGGCTACCCTTTGACGAAGTACTGGAAGAAAAGGTCCGAAAATACGCAAAACAATTTAACCTTGAAACAGAGATTGTAAAATCAATCTATTATAACAAAAGATCAGACGTAACAAAACTCCAAACCTACAAATGCATTTGCAGTAGAAAATTTGGAAAAAAAACCCTATCCAAACCAAACTTAGACCACTTCGGTAGCAGAGAGTTCTCGTTTGAATCCTACCTAGAAAACCAAAACTAATGAAAGAAAAACTATTAAGGTTTAACAAGAAACAAAAGTATATGTTTTTTGATTATGAAACGTGCAACCTAAATCTTGTTTCTGAACAAAACAAACCATGGCAATTAGCATTTATTGTTACAGATTTATCTAAAGTAATAGATAAAGCAGACTATCTCGTAAAATGGAAGAATCTAAAAGTATCAAAAGAGGCAGCAAAAATTACTGGATTTAATAAAGCAAAATATGAAAAGAATAATGTCTGCGCAAAAAAAGTGTTGACCCATTTTGAGAAATATTTATATGACGACTCCATTATAAAAGTTGGACATAATATATTTGGCTTTGACTTTTACATGCATAATACTCACAGAAAACTTTGTGGCAAGAATACAGACTACAGTTATGTTAAAAACTCACTAGATACAGTTTGTCTTGCTAGGGCTATAAAAAAGGGCATAAAGAAACAGAAAGAAACAGACATGGTATCTTGGCAGTATAGACTACTGAATATAAGGGAGCGTAATCTAAAGGTTAACCTTCAGCAATGCTGCAAGGATTACGATATAGAATTTGACCCTGAAAAACTTCACGACGCACTATATGATATAGAAAGAAATGTGGAAGTTTTTAAGAAAATGATCTGGGATATAGAAATATGAGTTTTAAAGAAGGATTTAAAGATTACAAAGACTGCATGGAGCCAGGCGTCCTGCTGCCAAATATTAATATAAGTAATAAGGAATACGAAAGCTTGGGCGTAGAGAAGGATATAGATAATTTCGAATTCCTTAAATCTTTATGCAGAAAAGGTATAAAAGATCACGATATAAATAAAAAAGAAAATAAGCAGGTATATTATGACAGAGCAAAAGAAGAACTTAATATTTTAAATGAATTAGGCTTTGTTGATTATATTTTATTAAATTGGGATATATTAGAGTTTTGCCATCGCAATGAAATTCCTACGGGTCCAGGAAGAGGATCTGCCGCAGGGTCTCTTGTGTTGTATTTAATTGGTGTGACTAAAATAGATCCCGTAGAAAACGATCTCTTTTTCGAAAGGTTTGTATCTAAGAGTCGTGCAAGAAAAATAGAAAAACGAGGAAAGACCTATTTGGATGGTAGTTTATTGGCGGACATTGATAACGACATAGCCTATGAGCATAGACCGAAAGTTATTGAGTATATCGAAAAGAAGCATCCAGGGAGAACTGCAAAAATACTGACTTTAAATACTTTAAGCGGAAAGCTCTGCATGAAAGAGTGCATAAAAATTGTTGGAGATCTTGACGAGTCCGAAGCGTCAAGGGTGAGCGATATGATTCCAAAGCAATTTGGTAAAGTCCTACCCCTATCTCAAGCCTACGAAGAAAGTGAAGATTTTAAAAAATGGGCAGATGAAAATGAAGAAATATTTTCGGTAGCAAAAGGCATAGAGGGTTTAAACAAAAACACTGGCGTACACCCATCAGGTATAGCAATTTCCCGAAGTAAAATATCCGAAATTTGCCCAACACAAAAAAATTCAGACGGCGTTTTAATTACGGGCTACGATATGAATTGGGTTGCAGAGCTTATGGTTAAATTTGACATATTGGGCCTTAGAACCCTTTCTGTAATAGATGACACCTGTAAGCTCATAGGGATCAAGCCCGAAGAGATTGATATGCATTCAGAAGATGTCTACCTACCTCTTTAAGAATTAAACTCTCCACATGGACTGTTTCAAATTGAAGCAGAGACAGATTATAAGGTTTGTAAAAAAATCAAACCAAAAAACATCGAAGAGCTAAGCGCAGTACTTGCGATTGCTCGCCCAGGTGCTCTCGAATTTTTATCAAATTATGAGAGGTATGTGCAAACAGGAAGCTTCCAAAGCATCCACCCTTTCTTCGATGAGGTTTTAGGATATACAGGAGGCATACCATTATATCAAGAGCAATTAATGAAAATGGCTGTTAAAGTTGGCTTTACTTTAGACGAATCAGAACAACTCAGAAGAATAGTTGGCAAGAAAAAGGTTGATAAAATGTCCGAGTGGAAAGGTAAAATTAAAAACAAAATTGAAGAAAACAAATTACCAAAAGAGATTGGAGAAATACTCTGGAAGGTTGCAGAAGACAGCGCAAACTATTCTTTTAATAAAAGTCACTCGATTGCATATTCGACACTATCTGCATGGACTACGTATTTAAAATTTAAATACCCTCAAGAGTTCTTTCTATCACTTCTAAAAATGACCAGATTTGAGCCAGCACCGCAGGAAGAAATAAGCCGAATCAGCAAAGAACTTAGTTATTTTAATATCAAACTGCTTCCACCAAACCTCGCGAAGTCAGACATGGATTTCAAGAAAGAAGGTAAAAACATAAGATACGGACTTAATAGCATCAAGGGTATTAGTGAGAAATCAATTGACTCGTTAATACAATTTAGGAGTCAAGACTCGAGCTCAAAATACGATATGTTTATTGCAGCAAAACAAGCTGGTTTAAATATAGGAACCTTATGCTCTCTTATACAGGCTGGAGCGTTATCAAACTTCGAAGGCAGTAGACCCTTATTGGTTTTAGAAGCTCAAGTTTTTAATATCTTAACCCCAAGGGAAAAAAGAAACTTTGTGGAACTTGGAGAAAAATTTAAATATAAATTACTGGACAGTATAGTATATGCAAGAGATAATGAAATTCCTGCGGACGATGGAAAACCTTTGTTTAAGGAGTCTAGGTTTCAAAACTTCAAAAAGAAATATGAGCCTTATAGAAAAATTTATCAAAAAAATATACAAAGCAGCAACTTCGCTGACTGGTATTTCGAAAACCAGCTATTAGGTTATTCTTATAGTCAAAACTTAAAGCAAATCTTCGCCAAAGGAAACCAAAAATTCATCAATTTTTCAGAATACCTAAACATGCAGCAAAACGACTCAGGTAGCATTATTGGATTAGTTCAGGATAGTTTCGTTAGAACTAGTAGGTCAGGTAATAAATATATGAAAGTTGAAATCGCAGATGAAAATGGCATTTTCCAATGCATGCTCTGCAACAACAGAAGAAGTAAAAGCCTCGACGAGTTTCTGGAGCATAACGAAGTCCCAGAGAAAAACAGTATAGTTGCAGCATATGGGTCTAAGGGAGATGAGACATTTTTTATCCGTAACTTAAAAATCATGGATGAAAGCATCTATATGAAGCTAGCTGACGTAAAATAGTGTAATTCAATATGATGGAACATAAGCCAAACTTTACACCACGAGCCCAAAGAGCTATTGAAATAGCTAAAAAATGCTGCAAAGAACTAGGACATCCTAAGGTTTCTCTGGAGCATTTATTTTTGGGCATTTTAAATCTTAAGGCAGGGATAGTACATGAAGTTTTAATTTCGGTCGGGTTAGACCCTGCGTCGCTCATTGAATCTGTAGCGAGAAAATGGAGAAGAACATCAAGCAAGGATATCAAAGATGTACCTTTTGATAAAAAATTTAAGCAAGTATTAGAAATTTCAACACTAATCAGCCATAACTTTGGACATGACTATGTAGGTATAGAACATTTATTACTTGCTATGCTAAAGTACGAAAACTCTCCAATTAATCAATATTTTAAAGATATAAATATACCAGAAGATATCATTATTGAAGAGATCAAAAATTATTTTAAACTTTCTATTAGTAATGACACACCTTTTATTATGAATACATATGATATGTATAATAATATGAATAACCCTTCTGCACCACCACAACCCCAAAAGTCCTCTAAGAATCCTTCGCTTATAGAGAAGTATACGCTTAACTATACCCTTCTGGCATCTCAGGGTAAATTTGACAAAATCATTGGTAGGGAATCAGAAACATTAGAAATGTGTGAAACCCTATGCAGAAGAACCAAAAACAATCCTGTACTACTAGGAGAGGCGGGAGTGGGTAAAACAGCACTAGTAGAAGGGCTGGCGCAAATGATCGCGAAAGGAAATGCTCCAGAGCATTTATTAGATAAAAATATCCTAGCCTTAGACCTAGCGGGCATGATTGCTGGAACCAAATACAGGGGCCAATTTGAAGAACGATTAAAGGGTTTGCTAGAAGAAGTTAAAGAGTCGGAGAGGTTCATTATATTTATTGACGAAATACATACCCTTGTTGGAGCAGGAAGCGCAGAAGGCACCATGGATGCAGCCAACATCCTCAAGCCCATGTTAGCCAGGGGAGATATAAGATGCATTGGTGCAACGACGCATAACGAATACAAAAAAAGCATACTCAAAGACGCCGCGCTAGACAGAAGATTTCAGCCAATAAAATGTATGCCACCATCGGCTCAAGAAACTAGAGAGATTCTAAATGGAATAGTTTCTAAATATGAAAAATTCCACCATGTTTCTTTTTCTAAAGAATCGTTAGATTTAATAGTAAATCTAGCAAACAGATACTTACCCAGCAGGCAGTTTCCAGATAAAGCTATTGATATCATGGATCAAACTGGAGCAAAGATTAAAATAAAAGCATTCACTAGGCCAAAATCTATAAAAAACATGGAGCTAGAACTAGAAGAACTTATGAAGCAAGAGGAGCAAGCAATAGACGACCTAGCAAAGTACGATATTATACAAAAACAAGATGAGCTTTTAGAAAAATACTCTGACAAACTAAATCAGTGGGCTGCAAAAAGATTTAAAAATAAGATCAATATCAAAGAAGAAGACATTATTCGCACAGTAAGTCAGATCACGTCAATCCCAATGAGCGAGCTATCAATGACTGAATCTGAAAAGTTTTTAAATTTAAATAAAAAATTGGCAACCAAAATAATCGGACAAGAAGAGGCAATAGATTCGATATGTCAAGCTATATTGAGATCAAAATCTGGACTAAGAAATGAATGCAAACCAATAGGAAGTTTTTTACTTTTAGGGCAAAGCGGCCTCGGAAAAACTCATACCGCAAAACAAATCTCAAAATGCTTGCTTGGGGAAAAATCAGAAATTATTCATTTAGACATGAGCGAATACTCTGAGAAAACTGCAAGCACACGTTTAGCTGGGGCTTCTCCAGGTTATGTAGGTTACGAAGAAGGTTCGGTATTAATTGATAAAATAATGAAAAACCCACACAGTGTTGTATTATTTGATGAAATAGAAAAAGCCCACCCAGATGTAATACAGTCGATGCTTCAAATCCTAGAAGAAGGTAGGTTAACTGATGGCCTGGGAAGAGTTGGGGACTTTAGGAATGCAATTATTATAATTACTGGAAATATAGGTAGCGAGCTAGCTCATAAAAAGCCCGGAGTAGGGTTTGCTCAGTTTGAAAATGAGGACGAGAAGTATACAGAAAAACTTATTGAAAAGGCTAGTCAAGCCCTTAGGCCAGAATTCGTAAACAGGCTAACTGAAGTGGTTATGTTTAAGCCTTTTGACGAAAAATCTTTAAATAAAATTATAGACTTAGAATTAAAACCTGTAAAAGAAAAACTGAAGAAAAGAAGAATTACCTTATCTGTGTCTAAAACTTTAAAGGAAGAAATAATAAAAGACCTAAAAGATTCTAAATTTGGCGCAAGACCAATAGCTAGAATTATTCAAAAACAAATCGAAGATCCCCTAGCAACTCTTTTGATATCCTCCAAACTTAAAGAAGGCTCTCGAATCCTTTTCTCCGTAAGAAAAGGTAAGGTAGTTCATACCATTAAGGAAGTATAGGTTTCTGAGGATCAAGGTCTACTTCAGACTTACTTGGATCCATCGGATCTTCAAATTTTTCACCTGGATTATCTGCCTTATTTTCGTTTGGCCCATTTAATATAAGCATACACGCCATAAATCGATCTCCTTGCTCGGGGTATCTATTTTTCATGTTCGCATCATATATGCATCTAGTCATGAATTGCTCGCTGCTTTCTGACTCTTGAGGCATGGGGTACCTTTTATCCTCGTTAGATAAGTAATTATTTTCAACCTCTGATTCGTCAGGTAATGATTCTGCTTTTCTTGGGTATTCTTTATCATACTCAAGGCTCTGGGCAACTTGAGAAAGCTCTTCCCCGGCAGATATGATTTCTTGTTTCATCCATTCGTCCAACTCAACCCCTTCGTTCAGAAAATCAAAAATCTTTTGTGCATTTTTTGCTGCCTGAAATAGCGTTGATTTATACATACGGCTATCATTGGATTCTGCTTCGTTAGATTCCTTGAAATGTAGTTTCCTGGGTTCTGGATTTTCCATAAGATATATTACACTAAAAAAAATTAATTTGCATCATTACCTGACACCTGATTAGGCTTAGACTGATACATATTGTAAGAATGAACTAACTTCTCTATTTTCTCCCTAGCGTCCTCCATTAACATTCGATAACTTCTAGCAACGCTTTGTTTCTCTCCTATAGATGCCGCAGTAATAACGGAATCTCCTTCTCGAATAGTTTTAAAGTTTAAACTTGCAGCAGATCCATCGATTGTCCTCAAGAGATTTCTCCCTTGCTTGCGATAGTAATTCATCATATACATTTCTCTAAGAATTGCAGACTCCTCATTTTTTAAGTCAGGGACAACTCCGTTTTCTGCAGCAAAATTAGTATTAATCATTAAGTTAAGCTCGCCCAAGTGAGCCTCAAGCCAGTCAGTTATAATCACTATCTCCTTCTCCCTCTCCTCTTCGCCAGAAGAGTAGCGAGTATCTTTTAGTTCTTCCTTCCAGTAGAACTCTTCGTCAAATATAGATTCTGCAATTGAAGATAGCGCAGTCATTTTAGCTATTTAAATAATCAATAATTTCTTTATGGGCTTTGTTTTTAGGGTCAAGTACAATTTGCTTATCTGACTCAACAACACTTTTATTTATTCCAAAACCCTCTGACTTAAAAGCTTTAATTAATTTATTTTTTAAAACAGTTTTATTACCATTTGGAAAAACTCCAGCCCTTACTGCAACTTCTTGAAGATCGGTCAAATTCATTGACGCTACGTTTTCTTCGAATATTCTTAAATCAGTTGTCCCAAACGGGTTTGTTTTCTTAACTTCTAAAATTTCTTCCAACTTTCTAACCTGATCAACAGTTGGTTCATAAAGCTTTCCGTTTGTTTGTTGAAGGTTTTCTAGTGATGTTTTCTTTCTTTTAGGTGTCGAGCTTTTGCTTGCCTTGGCCCTAGAAGAACTACTCTTTTTGTTTTTTCTTGTATTACTCATAAGTCCTTTTTCCTATAAAATGTACACAAATATATATTCTTCGTGAACACAAAAAAAATCCACCTAAAAAGGTGGATTTTTTTAAACTTAAGAAGTATTTACTCTTAAACAATAATACCTGTCAGAACTCTGTCGTCGAGAAGCATGCGGCCTTCTTCAAGAGATCCGTAGTACCCAACCTTTTGAGATCTGGATACGAATTGATCGTCAACAACCAAGTCAAACTCAGAGCCGCTTTCGGCGTCTGTAGCTACTGCGCGAAGCATTGATTCGCGGGACAAATCAACACCAACAATAACTTCTTGAGTTGATGGGTTAAAGCTGATTCCTGCATCCTTAACTTGACCGAAAAGGTTATTCCATTTCTGGTCTTTACCCATTTCGTTAATTTCCATAATGGAAACTCCATAGAATTCAGGGATTCCAGCACTGTTGAATACGCGTTCACGAAGAGCTTCTGTTCCAGCAATGTCTCCACCGCCATCAACAGTCCCACCAGCACCATCACTAACCTTACGGTTACTTACAGTATTGATTGGGTTATAAGCCATTCCGCGAATTTCTTCTACGATTTCAGGCGAGACAATCAAGTCAGTTACTCCACGACCACGACGGTCTGCAGGAGTTCCTCCAGCCCAGGAAGTGTTAAGTCTCTTACAAAGAGTAAAGAGCTTATTCAAGTCTGCGAGCAGAAATCTGCCAGGAGTTACAGCGTCTTGAACGTGGAACTGAGTTGCTCCAGCGTTATCGGTGAAACTAGCATTACCAAGAGCAGTCAAGATCATGGAAGCAGATGTTTTATCTTGCTTCAACAGGATTTCTTGAGCCATACGAGTGAAAGTCTTGCTTACAACGTCCATTCTGGAACGAGCAGCGAATCTCTTGTCAAAAGAGAGCGCACTGTCCAAACGGTAAGTTGTAAACTTCATTTCTTGTTGTACGGGTGCTACGTGATTGGTTGGCAAACCACCAGGGGCGTTTTGCGACCAGATCTGAATGTAGTCTTCGTCTGTAATATCGTGATATAGATCTAACGGGATACTTGCGTTATCTTCAGAGTTAAACTGAAGCGAAGTAAAAAGATTACTAAGAGTAGGAGCTTGAGCAATAACCTCAGCCAAAACGGGACCAATAAAGTCTCCGAGTGCAGCCTGGGCTTCGTATGCAACCTCGCGATTCTTAGAGGCCATAGCTTTTACAAGCTCGACCTGCTCTGCGGTTCTTTCGATTTTAATTTCCATGTCGTTTATCTCCTAATGTTAGAAAGAAATTTTGCAAAGAAACTTCCCACCTGCACCAGATGCGATGATTTTTCCAAGCGATCCTGCTCCGCCAGCGGCGAATTTACCATCATCAGTTGCAGAAAGGTCAAGACCTTCTCCAACTGCTGGAGTTGCTCCGTTCTCGAAAGCAAGACCATTAAGAAGTACAAGACCTCTTGTCAAAATTGGTACTGCTTGTCCAGGAAGAACAGCTTGAAGCTCATCTTTCTTAAGAGGATAACGAAGAAGGTTCTCGTCATTCTCATCGTAAGCGAGAGTTTGCTTTAAAGTAATGCCTAAAGGTGCATCGCCACCATTTGTAGCGGCTTTCACATTCAATCCCACAACTGGGTAAGCATTATATCCTACATGAGGTTGCCCGCTTGCACCAAGAAATTTTCTTAGGGCAGTTGTTGCGCCTCCTGCATCTTTATCGGAAAAACCAGGAATATCCCCGGGCAATTCTGCAGCAGCAGCATCTGCTGTAACAATAACGCCCGCATCCTGATCGCCCGAGAGTGCGTCGCCAGGACCCCAAAGACGTAAGTCTTGGTCGTCAGCAACGGCTAGCGAAAAGAGGTTTACCACCTCGTGTTCACTGTAGTCTCTGTATGGTTCTAATCCAGTAGCCATTTTTTATTTTTCCTTAAAATTTAGTATGTAACTTTCACAGAATCTTTAAATGCTTGAGCAAACCGATCTCTCAATGATTCTTCGGTCTCGGAGGTTGCGCCATTATTATTAGGAATAACCTCTTCTGTTGCTTCGGCTTTTTCTAAAGATTCTTCAATAACTTTTGAGCCTTCTTCAGCAGTCACTTCAGTTGCTTCTGATGTTTCAGAATTTAATCTTTTAGCGACTTCTTCTTGAATCTTAGCTTCCATCTCTTCTGCGAGCTTTTTAATATACTCATTGCTCTTGGATTTGAATACTACAGAAAGCTTTTCCTGATACGAAGCAAACGCCTCTTCAGAATCATCAATCTCAGAAAGTTCGGCAGCGATAATTTTTCTGTCCTCGTCTTCCAAAGTATAAGATTCTTCAATCAAGCTCATTCTTGAATCAAATCTTGCCTGAGATTCTCTTTCAGATTTTTCAACCTCAAGGGACTCAAGTTTTTGCTCGGTTTCTTCAAGCTTGCTTTGAAGTTCCGATAAGGTTTTTGCTAGCTCATCTTTTTGAGTTTGCGCTTCGGCTTGCTCAGCTTTCGCTTTTTCAATCTGCTCAACATACTCCTCGCTCTTTTCACGAATAGCATCGTGAAAGACCTTAGTAATGTTAGCGATAGCTTCATCCGAAAAGTCTTTTGCAGCCGCCTTTTCAGAAAGGAGCTGTTCAATATCTTTTAGTAGTTCTTGCTTTTCCATAGTTTTTGAAAAAAAGTTTTGTTCCTCTTGTATTACAGCGCTGTCATTTAAATGAGAACTTTTTTCTTGATCGTCGGTTTTTTTCGTAACGCTCGAGTTATCAACATTTTCAATTTCATCATCATCTTCTTTCATTACGACACCCTTGACGTCTGCTGCAGGATTATTTGTAAACCCTATGCCAAGTGGAAAAATTTCACCCTCAATAAGTCTATTAATTTCTTCGCCATCTTCAGTCACACCCTTTCCTCCGAAAGATTTTAAATTAGAACTCAAAGATTCAATTTCATCTTTATCCCTAATAACCTTTCGTTGATCAAACGGGCCAGACCCCACGACAACAGCATATTCATTAAAACCAATTTCCCAGCTTGCGGATACAGATTGGTAATTCTCGCTAGCTTCATCAACTGAGTCAATTATTTGTTCTGCAAATTCCGGCTGTACAGTTTTATAAACAATAGCACCTAGGCAAATATTAAAAGGCTCAGAAGACTCGGGGTCAGGATCCATAAACTGATTATCTGACTTATATTCGGAAAACCCTGCAGAAATGATATGACCAACAACGTTATCTTTTTGGTGCTCTATATTACAGGGCTTATGTATAAATAAATCTTTTATCTCTATTGCGGACTTGCTATCTATTCCATCTCCGTTTTTATTAAACTTATTAACCACTGCGGCATTAAAAGCCACGGCAGTAATATCAATATTTCTCTCGAGGTCAACATCATCAGGTATCAAGTCCCTTAAGGATTTTAAGGAAGCTTCCGATACATTTTGATATTCATCTAGAGATGCAGCGGAAACTTCAAAATTAAATTTAGTAGAATATTTATACTTTTTCACATTTTTTGATACACTTTATTTATTTAAAATAGATATTAACCGATAAACATTGGAGTAAATGTAGATTGAATATTGTCTATTTTTAGATCGTTCATATCATTATATATTTTAATCATCCAATTACCAAGTACAAGTGAAGAATAACTATCTTTTCTTGCCTTATCTGGACCAGTCTGTCTTCTCAAATTGTCAGGTAAATCAAAAGTTTGAGTACCCTGGGGAGATGTTTTTATTTGTATTAAAGCACACTGAGACTTGGTTAGCTCAATCATATCATATTGATGTTCTACAAAGTCAATCATTTTAGCTCTGTCACTTTGCTTGTCTTCGGAATCCGCTGTCCTTAAGAATTTAATTTTTGAAATAGGAATCTTTTTTCTAACTTGCTCGTGATACTGATCGTCGGTTGCCCTACATCCAAACCAAATCCTTTTGTGATCAAAGTTAGCTTGAAGCAATTCGTTAGCCACCCGAATCCATGACGAAGAAGGCTTTCTCAGATAACATATTTTATTAGAATCAAGATCGTATTGTTTTTTTAATTCAATCAAGTCGCCATGATACTCTTCTGGCTTATCAAGAGACGAAGATATTACTCCGATTTTCTTATTCTGCTTTTTAAATATAGAACTTTCATTTACGGCGTTAATAAATTGAACTCCGCCGTTATAGTCGCCCACAATAAATATTATATTAAAATTTTTAAGTATATAATCAAAATATTCAATATGTTGTTTTAAATTTGTACCACTTAAAGCATAACCGTGAACCATTGTCCCCATTTTTGTTTCTGGGTTTAATTTAAAAACCGTCATAGCAAAATCATCCGAACTTTCAGACTCTGCCCAACTTGGGTCAAAAGATAATATGTATTTTGCGCCCGCCTCACCCTTAACCTCCACACACGGATTAGAACCTTCGTCAACAGTGCATCCCGCCATACGAGATGTTTTAAAATAACCACTACTATCGTCAGTAAAAACTGCGCCAAACTCTCGCTCAAACTGACTATGGCTCATGGTTGCTTTTGCTTGATCGATTAGGTTCTGATCGTAAAGCTGCTGAGGGGCACAGTCATAACTAAATTGCATGATCGTGCGGTGCGCGTCGTTCTTGTCCTGAGAAGGGTCCTGAATCAAATCCTCAAACTGACAATACAACTTATACATATATTCAAATTTATAACTAGCCGAAGATAGCATTATTAATTTATTGTTTGGCCACCTATATCTATCCTTTTCTTCCATCTTACCCTCTTCAATTAATTTGCTTTCAAGATCATAAAGTTCTTGTCTTTGGGTTGGGTTCTCTACAACAGAAAGGAAGGGTACAATAACCTCATTATAAATTCTCTCTGGCATCAATAAAAACTCATCGATGATAATTCTATGAAACCTGAAACCACGAAGTTTCTCACCATCGCCCAAAGGTAGCGCGCGAATTCTTGAAGATCCGATTTCCATAAGCCATTCGTCATTGCTTTTAGATTTTCTAGTTATACATTGCGACAAAAAAGAAGCCTCAGGTTTAGCGGCGATATCCTCTATCTTTTTAAAGATCATTTTCGCCTGACGAAAAGACTTGGAGAGTATACCAATTTCAACACCCTGGTTTAATATAGCATCCAAGAAGGCATATATACCTGTAGTAAAAGACTTGGACATACCACGACTCCAAACTCCCATAAAATAATCAGTCTCAAACATAGCCTTAATAGCCATGTGCTGAAAAGGAAATAATTTAATGCCAGAGATAAGCTCTGTAGTAAATGTTGTATTTTCTCTCAGAAATTTATACAATAAAATCTTCGCCTCCCTTTCCTCAAGAAAACCCTCTTTTGCAAGAAGCTCTTGATTAATAGAATTATTAATCTCTCTATTTTGTTCTCCCGATGTCCAGCTCATTTTTGTCTATATAATATTGTAAGTCCACTCCCCATATAATCCTACCAAAAAATAATATCTTTGGAATGATAATTTCTAAACCTTTTCTGTTATCCGCAAAAACAAACTGACAGCAGTCTTCAAACTCATGCATAACTTCTCGCATATTGTGGTATATGAATTTTAAATTAGTCTTATGCGGACCGAATTTTTTACTCTTTGCGGCCCGCATGTAAGATTCTAAATCTCTTAAATTAGACTCCACAACAACAAACATATAAGAGTCTGCATTTCTCACCCGTTCCATTTCTCTTTTAAATCGATCTATATTTCCAAGACTTAAAGTTCCTATAAAATCATTAGTGCTTTTTCTATCTACATAAGTCCTATCATAAAAACTTCCCGAGGCAGTATAGTCTCCTATATTTAAAGCCATAATCTCCGAGTTATTAAAGGTCAATGGCATCTGCTCTCTAGTATCTATAAATATTTTCAACATCGAATCATCACAATTATTAAAGTCTAAAGGTAAGGCTTTTTCAAATAAGGGCCTTAAGCCTATAGCCTTAGATGCTTCGCTGTAAGACCCAAAATGTTTCTTATAATGATCAATCGTAGGCATTTTATTTATTATAAGCTCCAAATGACTAGGCGCCCTCGTTAAAGATCTTAAATCAACCCTCTTCTTTAATAAAGATATAATATACTCCTTAACCTCTTCTTCTGGAGCGGTATCACACCACTTTTTTAACTGCCTGTAATCACTAAAGTCTGTATTAAAATAAGTATCTTTATCCTTAAAAGGAATAGGGTCTCCTGTTAACTTATTCTTTCTTGGAAAAAATTTAGTATAATATTCGGCCAGGGTCATATTGTGAGCCTTCAGGTGGCAATGTAAGGCTCTCTCGGATTTAAACTCTTTGTCACAAACTTTACAAGTTATCATAATTCTTCTGGGTATACAGCAGCTATGGACGGTGGAATATTTTTATGCTTTAAAATTCTGCGTTTGATTTTCCAGTAAAAGTTAACAAGCCAAACGGGCAACCCCAACCAACCAACCCCTGAGTTTTTTATATTTATTTTTTCTGAATACATCGTAAAACCCTTAATAAGGCTTTTAACAAATTTACAATTTTCAACCTTAATATTTCTGCAAAATGGCCGATCAAAAAAATCAAAAATAGACCAACCACCAAACGTAAATACTGGACTAATAAGACTTACGCTTGAGCGCCGAAAACTACAATCCTCAAACACAACATTCTTTGCGCCACCCCTAATACAGACTTGACTATTTTTTGACTTACCTTCAAAATCGCAGTTTTTAAACTGAATATCTCCACCCCTACAAATATCAATAATACCCTTAGACCCACCAATAAACTTGCAACCCTCAAAACTTTGAGAATATTCAAAGTTAAACTTAGCAGACCAATAAGTATTAGCTCCATCGAATGTACAATTAGTATATAAAACTCTAAATATTGGGGCGCTAGGATTTCTATAAAAATTCATGGCGCACTCTTTCAGGCCAGGAGATAAAACTAGAGCTCCTTGATTTGAAATATACTTTTGGTTAATTATCTGCCTGTCATAGCTCATATTACATCGGTTTTTTTAATGCCCAAGACTCTAGCCTTCCACTCTGGCATCTTCTCTAATTGCTCGGCCTCTTCAGCTATACTCTGCTTTTGCATTTCAGCCATCTTCACCATAATTAATCTCTCCTCTTCTTCCTGAAACAATTGAACCAAATTTAATATACTGGCGTTTTTTTCAACATTATTTTGTATCCTTTTTGACCTATCACCCTGCAGTTTTGAAATCAAGGATTCCATTCTCTTTTCACACTGATTATACTCTTCGCTTTTAGTCTTCAAAAGCTCTGCGAGCCTAACAGTTAAATCTTGCTGATCTTCGGCCTCATCAAACATTCGATTAAGTTTATTCATTGCGGATTGAATTCTTTTTAATTGAATGTAATCCATGCATACATTAATATATAAATTTATTTCGTCAGTAGAAAGGTCTGGTTTGTCCCATGTTGCCCGAACGAATTCTGCCTCAAACAAATCCCGATCTTCAAGGGACGTGTAAGTCTCAATAACCTGCAAGAACCTAGGGGCGCATAAAAACTTTCTCAAGGACTCTATGCACCTTTTATACTGAACTGTCATTTTCTCCTCAGAAATCTCCGTGCCAACAAAGTCGTTTATTTTCTTCAAAACCTTACTATCAGCCTTGGGTGGGGAGTATTTCACATTTAAACCTGTCTCCTCAGCAAAAACATCGAGACCCTCTTCGGTTATAAAGTTATGAACCGCCCAGAATTCCTTGCTTAAGTTTTTTATTTTATTATCAGAAAAACATAATTTTGCGAGCTCAACACTACTGACTCCAGGAGCAGCGTTGTTTCTTAAGAACTCTTTCTGAGATTCACTAAGCTCTATATCCTCTTTCTTGTCTATATGCCTTGTGGAATAATCCAATTCCTGCTGAGCGAGGTAAGCCCTAACGGCCCTACCCTCCCTAGACCTACCATCTAAATCGTCTCGGTTAAAAACCCGACGAGTAAGCTCAGATAGATCATTAATCTTATCTATATTTTCTCTAAGAAATTCCTTTTGATCCTTGGTTAATTCTAGCTGCGGTTTCATACGCTACAATCTCTCCTTTCTTTAATATATTTACTGCCTTTTCTTTGAAAATCTTTTTTAAATTTTTCAACTGCTTATACCCTGCCTTTCTTCCCTTTTCGCTTGTCTTGTAGCCCATAATTTTGGCCACCTCTACCTCATCCATATGATCTACGTAAAGCATTTTATATACTTTATACTGTTTTTCGGGCAAAACCTTTTTCATTTGCTCGTTTAGCTTTGCGGCGGCGCGATCAATATCTATTTGCTTATCACACATGCATGCAACCTCTCCAGCATGGTTCTCTATCGTGACAGCCATCTTGATATCATATGCTGATTTTTTAGTCTTCTCCCACTTAGAGTATAATGGGCATTCCGAATCCTGTAATCCACTACTAGTAAATCCGCATAAACTGCCATTAGATATTCCAGAATCTATACTAGACCTAGATTGATTAAATGGGCAACTCAGGCATGGTCTAACAAAATTAGAGTAATTATTACGCAAGATGTTCTTCATCTGATTGGTAATAATTTTATTAATCCACGGCCCTAGTGGTCGGGATTGATCCCACTGATGCCACTTTTTACTTATGTGGGCGCAAATTATTTGTTCTACATCTTGAAAATCAAACCAGGCCAAAGAATTAAGAAACCATTTGCCCCGCCTTTTTTTAATTTCTACTGAAATTTCTTCGTATTTTTCTTCAAAAGTAAAATTTTTAACTTGCTCTTCATTGGGTTTCTTCATCGCCTAGCTGTTCTTTGGCGATGGTGTCGATATTAGGAACTATCTGACCCAGCTTAATCTTTTCTTTATACAAGCCATCGTTGGATACAGAGAATTTAAAATCGCCAATATTTGGTACTTCATTTATGTCTTCGCCGTCTTCCGAATCAACCTCTTCAGGTTTGACCCTTGTTCGGCGAACTTTTTTTATAGGCATAGTTTTTGAAACAGAGCCTAAACTTGCCCCGCATCCTCCGCAAAAATTGGGTGGATTTACAGCATATATATTTTTATGACCACAGGATTTACAATATGTAAAAGACATACATAATAATAAGTATTATATTTTAAAAAATCAACTAGATCAGGTAACCGCTTATAATTCTGGCCTGGCGTTTCATAAAAACCTCGGGATCAGGACAATCCGTATTAAACTCAAATTTCTCTATAGGACAGATGTAATCTATTCCAAGTATGCCAATAATTTTTCCATTCAAAGTTTTAATTGGAACGTTATAAAAAGAATGCACACCCTTATTTTGAAGTATTGAAGATAAAGCAGAATCTTTTATAGAGCTTGTGTCTGTAGAATAATATTTACCATCACAAATCAAAGTATGAATATATTCATTATAATTAGATATTCTATGGTTCTGAGAATTTAAACACTCCGCACTAACCCCTGGCCTCACTTTTTCATAAGTACAACTAAACTTCTGCTGACCTTTTCCAGAGAAGAATTTCTCACCATTATGAAACTCAAAAACATAAGCCCTGGCAGCACCAGTTTCACTTAATACAAAGTCTAAAGCCTTATATACATTAACCCCAGAACTCGCAATCTCTTGAATACATTCCTTTTTCCTGTACTCAAATTTATTTTTCACCCAAACAGCAACTACCCCACCAATTGCAGAAACTATGGATGCAATTATTATAGCAATATTTTCCATAAAATGGATTACACGTCTTTTTTATTTCTATAGAACAAAGATGGAGCAAAAGCACAAATCGCCACACCACCCAATATCAGCAATAATCCGTAAGCAGGTTTTTTACTATCAACCTCAGACATAGATTTATAATATTCCAATTTATCTATAGTTCCATTATTATCAATATCTAAATCACTGAAAGATATAGGCGCAATACCAGGATTTGATTCCTTTTTAATTTTAGCAATAGGATTACAAGAATAAAAAAATAAAGTTAATAATAATAATATTCTTTTCATTTTCTTTTACTGGGTATTGCGTAAAAACCAACCACCATAAAACACAGATCCATAAAAGAGGATAACATTAAGCCACCAGTTAGCTTTACAACGTGAAAATCTTTCCCACCAAAAAACCACGAAAAAATTCCCCATCTAGTATTTTCTCCGTAAGGAACAATCATGTCGTAGCTTATATTAGGGTTATGAGCATAATACAACATTAAATAACACAGGGTGAAAGTTATAGACATAAACAAAACCCTTCTAGTAACCTTAACAAAAGGATCACTAGCTTGAGCTTTTTGACTTGCTATAAGCGCATCAAGAGTATCTTTATCCCTTGCGGCCAGAGCCAGCTGATCTTGGCGCTTTTGCTCAAGCCAGGCATTAATTAAATTGGCGCCTATTTTAATCCCGGCGCCGAGGATTGTATTTAAAATAGGTCCCATTACTTTTTAGCGTTTTTACCCATGTCGGCCATACCTTGCCCAAAAATATAAGCAATCATAGGAGCCATCATGGTAACAATTGCGTTATGATCCATATTCCAACCAAGAAAATGATTAGACATAGGAATAAAAACAGCAGCAACAGAAGCCCAGAATTTTTTACTTTTCCAGAATTGTTTTTCCATTTTATTTATCCTTTCGTTTTAACATGTTTTTTATTAGATCTATCAGCTTATTTAATAACCTGATAATAAAGTTAGATTTTTTAGGCACTGGGTCAGGCGGAGGCGGAGGCTTCTTATTTTCAGAATGAGCTTGAATATAAAAAGGGCCATTAGCATTAATCAGTACCTTCTTATATAAGTCATTAGATAAATAAAAATAACCTTTATTTCCAAACCATTTACCCCAGCTATTTTGAAACTCCCAATACAACTTACCCCCAATCGTCTTCCACCCAATCATTGCGATTGCATGTCCGCCAGCTTTCTTGGACGATAAGTAATCTTCATCATTTATAACCCCAGAAGAATCAGTATAATATAAATTCTCATGCACCATAATTGATGTCCACAAAGGTTCTTTTAATAAGGTAGACTTAATTAGGTTTTCATCATTTTTATCAATTACATAAAAAGCATCTATTTTTTTAGATAAAGCATTCTCCTTAGCTCCCTCTTTCATGGGGGCATCTTCTCTTCCTGTATATGGCCAATACTTTTCTTCGCAGCAACCCTCATTCCTGAGCCCCACTGCTGCACCACGAATGGTTGTTCCAGAGTATTCTTCTCCAGGCCAAGGATCAAATTTTTGCCCCGTTTTATATATATGCATAACACTGGGCTCGTCATTCTCAAACTCCTTGCAGAAACCATAAACAACCCGCCCGCTTTGTCCAACGCAGGAACCTATTCGCCCCTGGTTTTTAACGGGTAAAGTTTGATTCCTCAAGGAAAAGTTGGCCAAAGCTATAGTGCCCTTTATATGCATGCTGGGCATAGGCCAATCTCTTTTGTCAATTGGCTGAACTGGAACGGTTAAGGGCTTTCGCCTAAAACTACTAGCGAGTATAGCTTTTGCTATCGAGCTTTTTAATAATGAATTTAAGTATTTCACTTCGTAATATGTCCTCCTTGCCAAACTTGAAAGAATGTATACCTTTAGATACACTTTCTTCATCATTAAAGAGATCAAACATCGGAGCAAAACCGCTTTTCCCGTTGATATCGCTCTGCATAAAGTCCCCACAAATGAACAGTTTACAGTTATCTCCGATTCTGGTAATTAGTGTCGTTAATTCTTTATACGTAAAGTTTTGCGCTTCATCTGCAACAACTATTTTATTTTTCCAGCTCGAACCCCTAAGGTAATTAATTGGCATTGCAGAAATTCTTCCAGTTTCTAACAATTCTCTCCTTGAGGTATCATTTTTTGGAAGCATTTCATATAACTTATCCTCCAAAGGGGCCATATATGGGTTAAATTTTTCATCAATATCTCCAGGTAAAGCACCCAACCCCTTTTCGGCACTTTCTGCTACCGTTCGAACATAGAGTAAATCGAGCTCATTAAATGCACTCAATAATCTAAGAGCAGAGTAAACTGCCATATATGTCTTAGTAGAGCCCGCAGGCCCCGCGACGAACATAATTTTTGTATCTTCTTGAAAAGCTATAGATAAAAATCTTTTTTGCTTTTCAGTAAGCCTTAAAGACGCAATATGAATCGATTGCTCCAATTGCGGAATCTTAAAGGAATCCTCTTTTAACGTGGATTTTTTCCTTGTCATGTACGACTATATAGTACACCTAATTACAATATGTGTATATATTATATATGAAAAACGCAAAAAAAATACTAACTTCCCTAAGTAAAAATTTAAACGGATACGAGTCTACATCTTGGCTAAAGTCCGAAAACTCCCTTCTTGATGGTAAAAGCCCTGCGGAAGTAATGTTAGAAGGAAACCCCGAGAGTGTGGAAAAAATACTTGATAAAGAAATAAAACGCATAAAGTCAAAGAAGAAATAATGGCAAAAATATTATACTTGACAAATTGTTCTGCAGGTATATTCAATCAAGTTAATATATGGCCGACATCTAGATTTTGTAGATCAAAAGGATTCCTTCAAACAAAAAACTGTTCAAGAAACCTTTCTCATTATTTATGCGAACTAGGTCACGAGGTAGACTTTATTCTAAACAGCTATCCAACAATCCAGTCCCACGAACTAAAGTCTTTTGATCGCAGGGCCAAATTATTGCAATCCACTGAACTGCATAATTTATTTCGAACTCTTTGCGCAGGTAGGACCGTTGAAGAACTTAGATTTTTCTCTTACCCAAATTTATTCATGGTTCATGCTTTAGCGGATGTGGTGAATTTTAATCAATATAAAATGGTTATACTGGACAGCAGAACAGAGTCGATATCCCTCCGAAAAAGTCAATGGCACAGTATATTTAAAAGCCACAACGTTTCAAACGAAGATTTCTTTGAGTGTATCTCAAAATGCGCAAACATACATGACATATTAAACTGGATAGACCACCCCAAATCAAACGACACAGAAAGATGTACAGGAGACTTTAAATTAATTTATAACGCAGAAATATTAGATCAACAGATCAGACCCTCCTTAAAGAAAATGTCGAATTTATTCACAATATTAGGAGGAATTAATCAAGAAGAGGTTGAAAAATATAAATATCCCAAGTTCCTAATAGATACAATTGAAGGTAGAGATTCAGAAAAAATAAAGCAAATACTTTTTTCAAAAATGCCGAACTCAAACTTCAGGTATTACATAGATGAATTCATAGAAGAAGAATTACTGGATAGATTAGGTCTATTTTCTGAGAAAAAAACAGACATAAACAAACTAATGAAGAAGTTTCCAGCAACAAGTATTATGTATAGCGGTCGCCCGAAAAACGACGCAAATAACCTTTTTAGCTTAACGGATAACATAATTTGTCTTGATAAAAATTTAAGTGAAAAAAACTTTCAGAAGTATTTTCTAGGAGGAGTAAGGTTTTGGAACGCGGGTTACGAAGCCTTATCCGAGAGGGTTGATTCGCTAGTTTCATAAATCGCGACCAGGTGAGATTCTAATATCTCAACTGGCCTTGGAGTTAAAGCGTAAGGCCAATAGTCTATTATTTTCTCGTAAGTATCAAATTGATCAGCGTCTGGGTATTTTATATTTTCAATGTTTTTTATTGTTCTATCGGATGCGGTTTGTAGAAACAGCTCTTTGTATACATCTATTAATGAAAACCATTTTTTTGCAGCAAACCTTAAAGCTTCCTTCTCGCTTTTCCAGTCGTAATCCATAGCAAAGAAAAACCCATACCTAATCTGAGTCATTGTTCTTATCGTAGGGTCAGCAAAATATATATCCTCTATATGTCTACTAAGCTCAATTGGGTCAGTTATTGAATTTCCTGTGGCCATAAACAAGTCCACTAACGTTGCCTTGCTCTTTGAACTTAACTTAGAAACATCTCCCACACTGGTTATACTTTGCAGGCGCTTGCCTCTAAATTCATCTATAGCCCGCTCAATATCTTTTTTATCTGCAGAGAACCCCTTCTGCCATAGCTGCATTGGATCTAATCCATGAGGATTAAATACATTAGTTGACAAAATCTGCTCTTCGCTATCAAAATTCACGACCCTACCCCTTAAGACATCAAAAGCAGAAAAGAACGAATCCCCGTCCACATCGTCTAAGCGCTCAGGCTCTTTAATAAAATTTTTATTTAAAGTAAAAAGACCTCGAGTAGGAAAAAAGCCTAGCTTAAAATATTGCACTTCCACTACATTAGCATTTAATAAACCTCGCATTATATGATCCATACAATATTATATGAATATGTTTTTATAAATTAAATTAAATTTCTACGCTGTCTTCCGCTGAAAGCTAAGCTTAAGCTTGATGAGGTATATTTATACTTATCAGTTATTGAATTATATGAATCGTAATCATCAAAGTAGCCCGCATTATTAACTTCGTGTGCCAAGCCATAATGCGGAACTGGATTCGCCCCGCCATAATAATTATCGCCAATACGACTAACTATACCCGATCCATTTTGACCGATATTAATTGGAAGCTCTATTCTAGAAAGTCTTGATTCTCCCCTTGAGGAAAACTCGATGGCAGTTCCGATCCCAAAAGCGTAAGACACGGAATGTTTTGAGTTGCCTATCATTCTTTTGGTTTGGTTTGCATTTAAAGCTTCACCGCTACTAGAAAGACTTGCGCCGATTGGGTCCATTAAAAATTCCTCACGATCATATCGCGCCGTCCATAGCGACGTAGCAGAATCATAGAATGACGCATGGACAATTGGATAGTTTGGACCCACGGTTTGGCCCCAGCCGCCTTTATATATTACAAATTCCGCATCTGAGTTTGACGAGTAAATACCTCCCAGTTTACTGAGAGCTCCAGAATAAACAGGAGAAAAGAAGAAGCCAAGGGGAATATGCCATTGTCTTTCAACATCGGTTGGAGTGGACATGGTTGCTTGAAGCCAGCCGTCAGCATTAGTCCATTTATTGATATCAGAAGCGGCCAATTCAAAAACGTCTCCAAATCTAAATTCTGGCTGCTCTGAAGAATCACCTTCATCTCGGGCTTGAGGGTTTTCGCCAATAAGCATTGCATATGGAAAATTATTAATTCTTCCCAAGTCTCCTATGTAATCAATCGTTTCCTCTTTTAGATGTTCCTGAACAAAGGGTCTTCTGAAAAATGAATCCAAGAAATGGGCGCTCCACATCATTTCTTTATCACTCTCAGTAAATTTAGACGAGTCATAAACTCTTACCGAGTTTAACGAGCTATTGTGATACGCTCCAGTTCCAGCAGCTGCATCAGAAAAGATTTGCGCAGCGTTAAGATCACTAATATTTTCCCAATTATCTGAGGTTGACTTAGGCACATAAGCATCGTAATCATCCGCCCAGTTCCAATTATCGTAGCCTGGCCTACGCTTTGTATAATCAGAGTTAGAATATTTTCGGTGATCTTTAGAGATTCTCCATATTCCATCGCTAAAAAAGCATGTGTGTCCTAGATAAAATCCTGGCATTAAATTTGGATGAAAGGGTCTATCTTTTGACATTTCGGGTCTAGGATCATCCGGAAGATTAAGACTTGCTTTATTGCTTGCGTATTCTGCGCTATCTAACATTTCTGTTATAACTTCGTCAACTGTCATTTGACTGCTGATTTTTGCATTCCTTCCGGCCTCGTCGGAAGCTCTACCTAGCATTATTTCGTAAAGTGCCTCAACAGACTCTTCATCGACGACCGCATCAAGATCATATACGCCATGCTCGCTATCACCAAAAACATCTGGAATAAACTTCTTAGCAATATACCCCTGGCTTGATCCTACTGCTGGAAAATTTTGAGCATCAACTGCAAAAGGATCCCAATTTAATAAATATGGATGCGGGCGAACTATATCTACTTCGTAATCGGTGCCGTTCTCAAACCACCCAAACGAGTCGTAATCTTCTCCAAACATGTCAAGGATTGGGCCGCTGTATCCAGAATCCGCCATTTTCTTAAATATATCCCGATGGGCGTCAGGACTCCTTAAATAAGTTTTCGGAATTGCAGAATTTTCAGTGTCTCCATTTTTAACAATAATTTCGTAACCACCTTGGTCGCAAGAAGCATTAAACTCTAAAGACTCTACGTAAAGAGGCCTAACCGAACGAATAAACACATCTCCAATAAAAACCGTCTGATCTCCAGAACTACCTTGTATTCCATTTGACGCCCAAATGCCAGAATACTCAGTCCAGTTTTTCCTTGATGAAGAAAACCATCCTTCAGAAACATCAAACATATGCCCTTGAGTGGGAGCTTGCCAAGTATAATCATAACTTGAAAGATCACCCCTGCCCACGCCGTTATACAATCCATCAACAAATGCATTCTCGATTCTTATTTCCACTACTCCAGATCCTAGAGTGGGAGTAAATTCTACATAATATAATCTAAATCCATCTTCCCCCACCTTGCTATGTAAATTTGCCTCGCTATCATTAGTTATAGTCGTTGAGCCCTCGGCAGTATTTCCAGAAAAAGGTTTATTGTTCACAAAGTTTGTTTGAACCCCTCTTCCGCCAAAATGATTTTTTGCATTATAATCTATAGATCTAGAAGCATTGCAAGTAAATTCTCCATAAGCAATCAATTCATTATTTAAATCGCCTGATTCGGATTGAGATTGGTCAGGTTCGCAAATATAAACCCTAGCCCCTGAGGGTCCATAATCAGGCCTGTATGCTGCGGATAGGTATAATCTATATGTAACCCCAGGAGAAAGACCGTAAACAAACTTGGTGATCCTTGAGGCCTGCCCAGTTTGCAATCCGATATATGATTTTCTATCATAACCAAACCAATTCTCCGAAGTATCTCCTGAAGAGTCAGTTTTCCAGATATCTGACAAGCTTAATCCTCCCCAGACAGCAGATCCATTTTTATGAAGGTGAACATAACGCTTTTCTGTATCCTGCGCGCAGTTTGCCAAATTCCCTATAAAACTCAAATGAGGGCAAGTTACACGCCATCCCATGAGTCTTGTTGTAGAAAACCAGTCTTGATCTGACGAAACAAGACCGTCGTCATCTCCCACCCAATCAGGAAGTCTCATGGAAGATTCATCATTATCATCTTTATCTGACCTACCAACAATTTCCCAGTTATCTTCTCCCTTGTGGTCTTTAGGGTGCCAAATTACAAAATCGTCATAAGCCCTTTCATCTGGCGACGTTGGGGAAGATGGGTCGACATCTTCATGCCTTAGCCATTTTGCATCATCTGACCAAATTAAATCGCCCATAGCATTCGGACACAAATCGATCGCTCCATTTGACATTGCAGTGGTGCAATATTGACTCCAGTCTTCGGTGCCTGAATTCTCTGCCCATACGTTGGGTTCATTATTACCATGCCTTGCGGAATCATAAGCTATCCTAGCGTCGTGTGCATCATAGCTTGTCCTATTTCCGGTTTCAAAAATATTTTTTGTCCGTGATACATTTGCACTATGATGATAATTAATTCGAAGAGAGCTTAATACAGTATAAGAAGAATAAAGCAAAGCACTATTTGCAGCAGAATACCTTCGGACTTGAAAGTCTTCAAGCGAAGCAAATCCAGGATTCCAATCCTTGTCAACTATATTAAACTGACCACCCATTCTATTTTTAATCAAGCTATCACTCTGATCTTCATACTCAAATAAACTTTTAAGCTTGCTATAAATTGGTATATTTGCAACACTCATCTGCCCAGGTAGCTCGATATCCTTGGTTTCAATGATTCCATTATCTTTCAAAACATTGTCCTGTATTCGAACGGTAAGAGGAATTCCGCTAATGCTCTTGCTAAACCTAATTCTCTTTAACGGATCAGTGGTAACGATGTCTCCACTTGCATAATTACTTTTATATTCATTACTATCAAGAAACAAGTCGATTGTTTCTGAGGTGGTATAATTATATGTTTCCCAAGTGTCTGTACCTTCGTTAGTCCCTCGGTTTCGATCTAAAATTGTTACATACAATCCATCAATAAGATCCGCCTCGCCATTAATACTAGAATCTAAATTGTAATCAGTAAAATTCCACCTAAAATTTGTAAAGCCACCATCAGGAGGATTTTCCAAACCATCTTCGTCAGAAAGATTGTATTCGCCCCTATCAGTTGTGATCTTTATGTTAGCAAATTCAGAGCAACTAATAAGCCCTTCAATTTCGAATTCTCCAGATGCAACCAATGGTGAATCATTCCAAAGTTTAAAAGTTTCACTAAAATCAATTCCAGTAATCGTTGCGTGAGGTCTATTTATTCTAATATACGGAATTTGCACTACCGCCGAAGACTTGGGTGAACTTAAAAATGTTCCGTCTTGAATTGTAAAATTCTGAATTCCCTCTTCCTCCTCTGGAAACATATCTTCCTTTAACGTAACTAGGCCCTGACCCGCGGAAAAAAAGAAAAACGGATTAAAATAGAGCGCTAATTGGGTAGAAGACCCCGCTGCTTCACCTGTAATTGAAGAGCTCGACACGAAATGCGTTCGATCAGTGACATCATCAACCGCAAAGGCGGGAATGTTTGCAATGAGTCCAGAGTATTCGTGGTCATATTTATTATAAATATATTGCTTCATAATATCCACAACTTCTATGTCTGGAGGTGTACCGATTGTCTTGTTTGCTATAAAACCATCTCCGGTCGTACTCAAAGTTAAAAAGATATCACCAACAGGAATTTTTGCAACAGGAAAAATCTGAACAGGATCAAAATTAGAGGGGTAAATTAAATTATGTCCCGCTGCACCCGTTCTGGCCTTGCCGAACCCAAAAGGTATTCCATCATCTACAGTAATAGTTACTTGCGTTGAGCCAGCACCAGGTCCAGTGAAATCTACATTCGGAGCTCCACTGGATGATTCGAAAAATTGATCCCCTGAGACGCCGTCATTAATAACGACTCTTCCACCAAAGGTGCTACTATTCGGAAAAGCCACGCCAAAAGAATAAAGATGATCATCGTTTGTATAATAATATAACTTTCCATTGATATTATTCTCCATTGCACTAAAAGACGGAGGCTGAACAACTTTGGCGGTTAAACTCAATTCTTTGAAATTAGCCCCATGTGGACAGGTTATTCCGTCATCAATAGTAAATTTAATAATACTATTATTAGAAGGATTTCCTAATTTCGCTTTATTTAAAGTAAATCTTCCTATATATCCATTTATTTCACTAAATTCAGAACTAGACTGATTATAGGTGTTTTGTAAATTATTATTTAAATAAATTTTAAATTCAGGCAAGAATACGTATTCTTCATAAAAATCATTTTTTGCATCTCCTCCTCCTGGAGAATTACTATCAAACAATGTATCGTAATAGTTTTTATTAACCACATCTGAAGGATCATCATTATTAACATATTTTTTATACAAAAGAGATGGAATTGATACATCAAGTTTAAAATCATAATTTGAATTTGAATAAAAATAAATTTTATCCGAGCCAGGAGGTTTTCCGTGCATCAACCCATCCTCAAATGCTGGCTGAGATATCGCCATAAACTCTGCAGTAGCCATGGTTGTCTGGGTTAATCCTGAACCACCTATATAAGTGCCACTTGCATTAAAACCTGCGCCGACTTGCGATCCGATAAATTGCCCAGCACCCTTCAATATTTCAGTTATATACGCCAAGCCTATATCATCATAAGGCAAGAACTCTTGCTCAAATCCATGATAATGAGTTTCCGTATCAGACAACTTTATCGTTTTATCTTTATGAGAATCCGCTTCCCCTGCCCCACAAACATCAATAAGTCCAGTTACCGCTTCTGAAACTGTATTCAGCTTGGAAACAACCTTTATGATTTCATCGTCTTCGCCATGTGTCCTCATAGAATCTGGCCAGGACTCTCCAAATGAATCCTTGTAATTTCCACTAGAATCTCTTCTTGCGAACCAATTATCAAATTCAAAATTTATACCACTTCCAGTATAAAAATTTTTAAATCTAGTTCTATTTAGAGTAGTTCCATCGTTTCCATCTCTTATTCCAAGTACCAGTACGCACTTCTGCGTACATAAATCTGCAATTTCACGAGTTGCGCATTTTTCAGGTAATTTAACCGACAAAGCTGAAGTAAAATTGGCCATATCAATCCCAGAAATACTATGAATATTGAACTCAGTAGTTAAGCATTCTGGACCATATCCTATTACCCCGCTTTTATCTCCAGCCACTAGTGATCGAAATCTTTCAGATATTTCCACATTGTTTATAACACTACCTGAAGAATCCATAATTTTTACATTTTCACTGCCAGAACCTTCGTGAACATATGTAATTTTGCCGTATTGCCCACCTACTATGCTTTCACCAGGACCAGCCAAACAAGAGGCGTAGCCATAAAGGTTTGAGCCATCGGTGGACGAAGGCTTCACGATCAATCCTGCCGTGTTAGTAACTGAAGCTTTGATTCCAATAGGTACGGTATAACCCTTGTGAAATACGGGGTAATTTGGGTCAAAATTTCTAAAAGCTTCATACGAAGAAAATGTTGTACCGTCGTCTTTAGAAACGCCAAGTGTTACATTTGGAATCGTTTGAAATTGATTAAATTCATCTCCTTGAGAAAAAGTAACCGTCTCGTATGCTTTGGTTTTATTTTGCTCTCCATAAGCCAACTCACCATACGCGTCTAGCCAGGTTGTCCATTTGGCTCCGGCATTTACAGTTCTTTGAAGAAATAAGCTTATCAATTGATTCTCGGGATATAAGTTCGCCCAATCAACTCTAGATAAGTAAGTGGAAGCTTTATCCCCAACTGTACCAGGCCAAGTTCCTCCCTGGTTTGTATATAATATAGATTCCGCAGGAAGTCTACCTACGATTTTGGCGTCTTCAGATATAGTTGTGGTAAAGATTAAATTATTAACGTTTTGAAAGTCGGTGTTTACGTTATTGTTGTAAATCATTCTTTGCTGAGGAACGTATGCGACTGTGGTCTTCGTCGCCCTGTCCTTCTGTTGGTAAGTGTCTGGAGAACCCATTGAGATGCCGTAACTTTTAACATCCAAATCTGTTCCGTAGTAAGATTTAGATAACTTCTTAGAGCCAATAGCGCTAGTCACTGCCTCCTTACCAGTACCCTCTCTCGCTGTTGCACATTCCCAGTATTTTGTTTCTATTGGTAAAACCATGGTCGCAAGCTCTGAAGTGGATTTTCCTAAAGCAGCTCCAGGATCTCCATTATCATCAAACAAAGGAATGTTTGTATTTGCAACTATATTTTTTCTTGCTTTTGCAAACATCCAAAGCTTGCCAAACTGACTACTTCGTGAGTTAATGTTTCCTGTAGACTTATCTACGTAATGGTAATTTGTATGATGCACGGCAACGACATCTCCATTATTGTAATTCTTACTTGCATCCCAAACCTCAAGAGAGGAAATTATATCACTTACAGGTGATATAACAAATTGAATATGAGTTAGATCTACTGCGCCATCCGAAAAACTGCGAGCAGTATCTAATTCATTTGTAAGGTATGCATCTAGTAAATGCGATACATTTGATGCACCGATTATTGAATTCATTACGCTTTTCCATACGGATGATACATTACTAGGTCCCCATTGATCTTGATTAGTTGAATTATATGGGCATAAAAGATGCACCAAGTCTCCATTCCGATCCGTTTTAGATATATATGTTCCGCCTGATTCTTGTGAATCTCTTTTGATCCATGGAAAATTAATAGAATTCGCATCAGATCTGGCCAAAACGTCTTCTATTGTATCGCTAGAAACAAGCCTAAACCTTTCTGAATTAGAAGTTAAAAAGCCTATGGAACGCGTTCTGGATCCAGTCAGCAGGTCGTCTCCTGCGGAAAACTCACTGATTTCATTTAATACTGGTAACGACCAATCAAAAGCATTATTCGATAAATCAGGAGGCATTCCAATATATTCCCAAGAAGTTTCATCCTTAAAGCCAGGAATGGTTCCTATATTAGGATTTTCCTTGTCAGGAATATCTTCTTTTAATCTAAATACGTGGTCTTGAGTATCTTTTGTATCTGCTTGAGACCAACTGGCCGTACCCTCTCCAAGCAACTGGCCGCTGATATCTTTGATTGGCCTTTGTATACTAATCGTCGCCACAGAATCTACAAAATAAGTTCTAAAATTACTCATAGAGAACCTCGGCACAAAATCAGAAAAACCAAACAAGAATAAATTAATCAATGAAGAATCCGCGCTTTCTTTAACAATAAATGAAAAATCTAGTTTTCTACCCACGACAGAATAGGCCGGGCTTCGATCTATTGCTCTCTCTAAGTAAAACTCGGACTCAATCATTTTTTGCCACTGTTTAGTGAGTGTCAAACTTGGGGAGAAAGAGTCTGCAGTATATATACTAGACGAGGAGCCTGGAACCAGAGTTGCGACATCAGTCAAGTTTTGACTGCCCTTAATAAAAGTAGAATTTACGAAGTAGAATTTAGAGTCATGCTCAATAACACTACCACCATTAATCTTTATACCGCTTTGAATATCCCCCCACTTTATAGAATCAGTAATAGACGGAGTGTTTAAAAAATTTATATATTGAGGGGTCGATTCACTTAATTCTTTTCCTAATTTAAATTCCCCAGGAACGAGACCTTTCGCAAGCACCTCTGCTTCTTCGCGATCCAAACTTTGGGTCTGTGATACACTGGTTAATACTCCCACCCTACGCTCTGTTTCTAAACCTGGATCCTTGATCACAGCCTTGATACTGTTGTTTTCTATTTCTAGTTGGTAACCTGGTGCAGCTTCATTCTCCGCAGCGGCAATAGGAGGGTTTTCTGTATAAAACTCATGATAATCACTAAGTCCATCCTGATCAGCGAAACTGCCATCCCCAGAAAACACCAAATCCCTAAAACCCGTTTGCATCATACCTATCAAAGCATTAAATTGAGCATTACTCAAATCGACAGACCACATCGTTAAAGCTTTTAGGGGATCATTAGCGTCTCTTACATTTTCTTGGCCAATTAATAGATAATTAAAATAATTTCTTGTTGCAATTAACTTAAGATTTTGTCCAGAACTTGTGCTTCCGCTAATAATATCATTTGCTGCGCTTACGTATGCATTGTAAAGGGTTGAGCTTGCACTAGCATGCGGACTTTCTGGTGTTCCTCGCGGGTAACCTGAAAAGGTTTGACCAAAGGAATCATTAAAATTCCTAGATCTTCTGCGGCTAATTTCTTCATACTTAAAATCAACCTTTATTGTTTGCGCTGAATTCAAATCTTGGATCATAAACTGATATTCTCCAGTAACATGAATTGTATTATTATGCTTGCTTTCATATAGATATGGATAAAGATTACCAAAATTAAATCTAATTATATCATTTTCGTTTTTAGTATCACTACTGCTATCATACATATCTTGCGCAACATCACTACTATTTTTTCCTATAACAACTCCATTGTCTGGGCTTTGACCACGTTGAAGAACATAGTCCAAAGATGGTTCATCAGCAGCAACCTTACTCACGATTTTAGAAAAAGATTGCCTAGTAAAAGCTTTTTTTCTACCAACCCCTTTTCCCAGGTTTGCGTAAACCGCTTCAGCGCTTGCCCCTAGAGCAGTACCAATACCTAATCCCACCGCTCCACCCAAAGCCCCTAAAGCAAGCCCGCCACCAAAACCCCACGCAGCGCATTGCATACCTGCAGTAAGAAATAAAGCGGGATTAAGGATTCCAACAACCGCAAAAGCCACTCCCAGTAAAACTCCAAAAAATGAACCTCTTCTCCTTTTTGCCTGAGCCCAAACAAAACCAGTATGCTCAACAAATGTAACTGCAAAATTTATAGATCCTGCATGATCCTTCCTGAAGTTATTGGCATACAACCATAAGTCTGCTTGAGCTGCATCGGACCTCTGAGGTGGAAATCTAAAAGATACGGTTCTTCTTCTTCCCCATGAATTTCTTTTTCGATAATATTTTACGTCAAATTTTTTGGCAGGTGAAATGGTTAAACTCGCATACAATCTGCAACCTCCAGACATTTCAGACATTCTAATTCTCCTAGAAGAACCCAGTAAGCTTCGCGAAAAATCAGCTTCTCCAAGGTTTAGATTTTCAGAAGCACTTTTTGTTACATTAATTGTGGGGACAAATATTTCAGAATCTCTATATAAATCATTCAACTGAAGAAGCGATGAATTTGGTTGATTCGCCAAGACTCCATAACTTCTCCAATAGGTGTTTTCAAAAACCTCGGGAACAGAGCGAGAACCACCACTTCCCAAAGGCGGACACTTTTCTCCAGCAAAAACGCCAGATGTATGCTCTTTTTTACAAACCCAGACAACATCTTTAAAGTTTTTCTCCGCCTCTGCCGCATTATATTCGGTTGCGTTGGGAGACAGCCTTACAACCTTGCCAACTTTGTATAATATATTTGCTTCCCAGAAATCAATGCTCGCACTAGTTGACATGGGTAGGGAAAAATTATAAACAGAACTTATAAAACTATTTAACGAAGTTGCAGCTTCACCAAATCTAGGATCGTAAGCAGGCATTTTACCAAATTTTATTTTATCTAAATATAATTGCTCAGAATCTGCTAGAATTTGCTCGCCCACAATAACGTCACTTCCTACAACATTACCCTTGGCAATATCGCTTATTTTTGCATCAAAATCGTCTGCGTTTCGAGCGGCATGAAATAATGCCTCAGGATTCATAATTCCAGGGTAACCTGCAGAGAGCATCGTTATTTCTTCATCTGAACCGCTGTCGTTTTCAAAAAAACTACTATCCTTATCAAAACTATTATCAACCGTATCCCTAATGGCAACCTTTTGAGGGCTTCTGAGAACATTTCCTCCGATAGTAATTTTATCGGTCGGAAGAATTGCAACCTCAACAGGGCTTGCAGATTCATCTTCTCCTAAAGATCCAGGTGACCTAAGAACACTTTTACATACAACAAAATTTACTAAATGCTTGCTAGCTGCAAGAGTTGAAGCTAGAAGAGCAAAAGTATCACACATGTTCAATATGGTCTCATCGTGAAAAACTGCGATTTCTGTAGCGCTATTTGGTTCGCAAGGAATTTGTCTAAAAAGATCTTCACCCCAGGAACCATAGACAACCTTTAAAGTTTCTTGGTTATTTACTTTAACTGTATATCTTTTTTTATTACTGTCCCACTGATTACTTTGTATATCATAATTTCCAGGAAAAGCGATTTCAAGGTTTCCTCCAACAATAGGATCTGTTTCCCTCATTAGCTCGTAAAAACAATACCACCCGTTTTTTCGCCGCTTGTTTACATCAAAAAAATCTGCATCCTTTGTTAATGAAGAGTCGTTTGTCGCCGCATTATCCTGACCTCCAAATAATTTAACCCATAATGTATGAGATCCATATTCAAAGTACTGCTTAGCCCCTTCAGACTTGATTGAACCGGCGCCCCTAGACATGCTTCCTCCTGTAAGATCTCCTCCTTCTTGAAGGCTTTGTACCTGGATATCTTGATCCCAAGCAAGCTCGTCTCTTTTATAAGACAGGTTTCCTCTGCCATCGTCGTATGCCTGTCCAGGAGAAAAAGATCCTTGGTTTATAACTTGCCCAGCCACATTATAATCTCTCTCATACACGCCAGGCATATATACAATATGCCCAGGCTGATACCTGAAGCCAGTGGTCCACCATGCAATCCAAGACGGCAGAGTGCCCGCTAAAGAACCTCTAGGTCCACCATATATATCAACCCCTTTTTCGGAAATTGCGGGAGCATAACCGCCGGGTAAGCCGTGAATTTGATAACCACTACCTCCCATGCTACACTTCCCTTATGTACTCGTCTACAAAATCCAACTCCTTTGATTTCTTGAACCCCATAAGCTTAGTTCTTCGAGCAGCAATGAAATTATTTTTCTCTATATGACACAGTATATATTTGTATTTTTTATTCACTTCATCAAGAACTTTATTGGATAAATCTAACAATCTTTTCGCAACATGTATTTTATTATAATTTTTCTTGTAATTATTACAACTCAACAACCATATGAGTGCTGTATCAGCTTTCTCTAGAGGAATCACCCCGAAAGCGGAACAAAAATTTCCATCAGGATCAATTATACTGTAACCAACCTCAGAATGCATCACTGTTTTAGCGATCATATCAAGGTGAGAAATGTACTTATTCGACTGAGCAAAAAATTTATCTTCATCGATCAAATCAGTCATTAACATATTGATATCTGAATGAGACAAAGCCCTGATATAGCCCTGCTTTTTATCTGTAGCTAAATTATCTAAATCGTACATTCCTTAAACCTTTAATAAAATTACACTTATATAATATTTTTTACTTGCAAAAAACGCAACAACGTGTAGAATATATAACCTTAAACATTAATAAATGGAAACTAACAAATTTAAAATAATTTATATCAATCATTCAGACATTGAATCCCGTGAAGAAGGGATATCAGAGATAAGAAACACGCTACTTGTCGATCCAGTTTTTAAATCAAAATTTGAGATTTTCGAGCAGTTCTGTACTTTTTCAGACTATGACCACTCAGGCTCCTTCTCGATAAAGTTAAATCCAGTAACACAAGAGGATAATATAAGCTTCTCAGCGAAACCTGCGGAATATGGTAGATTTTTGACTCATTTTTTTCTATGGAATCAGCTTTACAAATCAGAAGAGGAGTTTTACATTATCGCAGAAAACTATCATTCGGTCACAGATCTATTTGGTTTATTAAATTCTCCACTCAAAATAGATTCGGACTACATAGATCTTGCCAGCATATACCATGAAGGAAGCGTCTGTTATATTATAAATAAATCTGGGGCGCAAAAACTTATTAATAACATGCCAGAATCTAATACAATCCCCTGTACATTACCGAAGTATATAGAGAATTGCAAAGATAAGAGAGTTAACCATCCCATTGCCCATAAAAGATTTCAAGCAGTAAAAAAGACTGAGAACTTTTTCTTTAAATCAAGCGAAAAGCTCGACAGAGAAGAGGAGGCGGCGATCCTAAAATCTCCAGAATACAAATTCTGGGAGAAGCCTGGAGATCGGCTTAAAAAAACATTCTCAAACAAATTATTATTATTAATATTAACAACCGAAGCAGAAATAAAAGATGGAAGGCTATATAAGTTGTTTTCTAGATATTTTTCATCAACCGCCTCAGACAATCATGCAGTAGATATTATAGTTTATACAAATAAAGAAATAATAGATGAAAAAAGCAAATACTTTCAATATCATAAAAATATTAATTCTATATGTTTCTTCTCTGCGGAAATAGATCCAAAAGAGGATATCTATATATTACCTGGGTCGGATCAGAGAAAATTTAAAGAAGAAAATAATTATGTTCCTATTTTAGGCTTTTCTTCTGGACCTAATAAATTATTCTTTGAAGCAATGTTCAACATTCTCGAAGGAAAGCATGGGGATTATAAAAATATACTTATGCTAGAAACCGACACCAGGAATATTAAAGAAAAATGGTTAGATCCTTTTATTGAATATTGCGATAATGATTTTACCATTGCAGGCTCTAGACCAAAAGGCTGTCTTTCTCCGCTAGGCTCTATACAGCCGTGGTCTGGACATTTAAACGGTGTTGCGGTATATAAAACCGGAACCAAGCTGAAATATCTTCTTGATGGGGCGATTAGATTAATTTCTGAATCCGTCAGATCTGGGAACCAAGAGTTTTTAAGCTTTGATGTGGCAATTCACTCCTTTGCTCAAAGCGCTGTAGGATTCCCTATATTTTATCCAGACGAAGAACCCAATCAACTCAAGGATATAAAATTGATTTCAAACCTATCTCAAGCAAAAGATGCGAAACTCCCGCTTTATTTCCTAGAATCTAATTATCCGGAAACCATTATTGTTCATCAAAAAATTGGATAAATCATTTAGCATTTGAAACTATATGCCAAGACTTCCGAGGCGATTCCAAATAATATTATTAATTATAATTAAATCTATAAAATTTATCTTCGGCTCTCGCCGAAATCGCCTGATTGGCATTAAAAACAAAATATAAAAGATATTATGTATCTTTTCTGAATCAAACAATATAATACTATATGCAAACAAAAGATATTTTATTCAACAATATTCCATTTAAAATTAGAGAGCATTTTCAACAAGAAGATAAGAATGTTTTGGGAGAAGTGTTTAGTGAGGAGAATTACCCCATCAATCAGTTTATCAACTGTGCGCCGAAAGTTGTAGTTGATATTGGAGGACACATAGGTAGCTTTTCCAAGCGTTGTCATTCCCTATTTCCCGATTGCAAAACGTATACTGTCGAGCCTGACGTAGACAATTATCAAATGTGCAAATTAAATTTAGAAAATAATAACAATACTCTTATTAGAGGTGTTCTTAATTATTATCCTGATAAAGTATATTTCTATAGAAGTGTTAAAGAAGCTACTGGTGGAGGTTTTCTTACTAATGAATTAATACCTACTAAAGAAAGTGTTGAACAAGCAGAAGAACAAGTATATAAATTACATGAAGATTTTGATGTTAAGCATTATACTTTAAGATCATTAATGGAAGAATATAATATAGAGAGTATAGATTTATTGAAGTTAGACTGTGAGGGCGGAGAAAACGGTTTCCTTAGAGATGACTGCCAAGACCTAGATATACTCAAGAAAACAAAGGCTATCATGGGAGAATGGCACGGATTCGAAGATTACAGCCCAGATGCGCCAACACAATCCACATTATTCAATAAATTAAATGAAATATTAAAAGATAGCCACGAAAGTTGGTTCTATGATCCTGTAGAAAGAGATGGTCTAGGTATATTTGGTTTTGTACAAAAGTAATGTGTATTATTATCCATGGATACAGATTATACTCTTATACTTAATTATTATAATAAAACAGAAGAGCTTTTAAATAGGCAATTAGATCGGGTTTTTAGTCAGAGTTTGCCGCCGAAGTATATAATCGGCTGTTTTCTTGGGCTTCCAGATGAAAAATCTAACTTTATGAAAGTATGGTTAGATAGAACAAAAAATATGAATAATGTTTATACAGCTTATTCTGATTTAAATTTTAAGCACATTGGAAGATATCAAGTCGCTTTATCTGCTCCAACTGAAAAAATAATAACATTGGATGACGATAGATTCCCTATGCCAGACTATTGTAGGGCAATGGTGAGCATTTTACATCACGAAAACTGTTTGGTGCAAAATTATGGCTGGATTTTAGACAGAAGTGAAACCTATAAGTATAATATAAACCGACAACCTGATTTTGACGAAGAAACGTCTTTAGTCTTTAAGGGGATTACAGATATGTTTGGAACCTATTATAGCTTAAAAAACCATAGGAATCCAGATAAACCAATGCTCAAGAAGGTAGACTACCTTTGCGGAGGTATGGCTTTTAATAGATCTTCATTAAAATATCTGTTTGCCGAAGATATAACGGATGATATAAGATTAATTGGAGATGATATAGCTTTTTGTTTAAGGGCAAGTAAAAATGGCATACCAGTATACGCTTATAGACCTCAAGATAGTATCGAGGGCGACCGCCGAAGTCTCGAACATGATTCTGCTGGCATCAACCCAACCGCAACTAGTCAAAAATTCCGGGAAATTCGGACACAAATGCTCCACAAGGAGCTCGGCTACCCATGGGGAGAGGATTTTTCCAAAAAATACTCAGAAATAAAAGATATATTATAATTAATTAATTTTAATCTTCTTAGTTTTGCATTTTTCTGATTTAGGAATATTAAGTTCTAGTATTCCATTCTCTACTTTTGCAGTTATTTTTGATGCATTAATATCTCTTCCAAGCGAAAGTTCTTTATTAATTGAACATGTCATATGGTCATTTATAGCTTTTTCGCCGCAAATCTTTAAAATATTATTATCTAAAGTAATATTTATATCTTCTTTGCTTAGTCCTGGGACTTGAGCATGAATAATGTATTCATTTTCTTGCTCATTTAAGGTTGTCCTGTATTTATAGGAGTCCAAACTAGAATCGATGACGTTACAAACTTTGTCGTCCATGGCATTAAGCAGGTTCGCCTGCTCAAACAATTGATTAATAAGTGAATATTTCATATGCGTATATAGTTGCAATCTTCATGCCAACTTTTAGAGCCTTAAAATTAAGCAAAAAGGGTCGCCAAAGTGACAAAATGCCCTTTAGCGACCCCCGTGCGTGTCACAATGTGACATTAAGGCACTACGACTTATCTTGCCCTGGTCTCCAATTAAGGCTCCAGTTATAACTCTGGGTTGTAACTTCTTTAATCTTATCCTCAGGGACATATGTAGACACGCTCCTCATGTTAGTCTGAAGTGTGTCTATGATAACTAGCAAATCAGCAATTTCCCGATCCTTTTGTTGGAGCTGGAATTGCATACTCTTCAACCAATACATTTCTTGTTCATCAGCCATACCTAGAAATACACCCCGTGGATTTTTTTTGGTCGGCCCATTTGTTAATTAAAACGGAAACGATTCAGATATTGAAAAACACCACCCCCCGCCAAAATCTGAAAGCTTAGATTCCTTTTCATTTCACAAAAGGGTGGGGGTTTGGGCACCGGGGGGGTATAATTAGCCTTAATAATAAGCTCATTAGCTCAGCTTTAATGTGCAAAATAAGCGTTTTTTTTCTCGCTTTTTTCCGTTTTTTTTGCTATGTTATAGGTATGATAAAAAATGATAAACAAGTAAATGGTTTCATCGCCAAGGTCAACATCATTGACCGCAAGAGCGGCGAGATCGTACAGCGTAATGTCATGATGAAATGCGAACACCACGCATCCGTCGAAGATCTCAACAAAGATCTTGCAAAGTTTGGCTTGCCTCGCAAGTTTGAGCTTGTGGAGTGGGTTGCATAATAAAGCTTGACTCCACACCTTAAATCCTTAGAATATAATCATGAAAGTAAAAGTACGAATTCCAATGGTCTTCACCAAGGCAAGACCTCACAAGCTTAAAAACAAAGTGCTTCCACG
>MDTC01073534.1_pt1 | contig 49926 bp, 67 predicted proteins | sample 811181 | NCBI WGS metagenome assembly MDTC01 (sample SAMN05326644, study PRJNA326480) | marine metagenome | isolation source: seawater | place: Pacific Ocean: North | collected 2011 | reverse complement strand
ATTAGTGATACATTGACAGCAACACTGACAGAACCTACACCGACAATACCAACACCGACAATAAGTGATACATTGACAGCAACACTGACAGAACCAACACCGACAATACCAACACCGACAATAAGTGATACATTGACAGCAACACTGACAGAACCTACACCGACAATACCAACACCAACAATCAGTGATACATTGACAGCAACACTGACAGAACCAACACCCACAATACCAACACCGACAATCAGTGATACATTAACAGCAACACTTACAGAACCAACACCGACAATACCAACTCCAACAATCAGTGATACAATGACTATAACAGAAACATTTACATCAACATTAACACCTACAATAGAATTTGCACCAACACCAACAATTAGTGTAACAATAACTAGACCAACAACAATACATACTTTAATTACAACAACAATGGTAGATGATGATATTACTTTTATAATAACTAAAATTGCTACAGTAGAAAATATGGAAAACAGATTAATCAACTTTACAATAAATAAAGCAATTATATATCCAATACCAACACCGACAATACCAACACCGACAATCAGTGATACATTTACAGCAACACTGACAGAACCTACACCGACAATACCAACACCAACAATCAGTGATACATTGACAGCAACAATTACAGAACCAACACCATCAGTAACAATAACTCAAACAATAATACCTATAACAATTCAGCAGTCAGATGTAATTGGTGATGCTGACTATACATATACACGAGATTCAGGAAGTAGCCTACAAATACCCACGGGTATACATCCTGGTAGTAATAGTGGTCTAACATCTATCGTTGTGAGATGTGATATTGATCTTAACATGTCTCCATCTCCAACTGGATTAATATTTGAAATTGGAGCTGGAGGAAATGGGTGTGCATTATACATTAATAATGGAAGTAGGCTGTATTGGCAAATATCAGATGGAACGACTAATTTAAGAGGAGCAAATAGTAAGTTGGAAAGATCTGCTGATATAAGCAATTATAGTGGTGTAATAATTGTTGAAGTTACTGCATCAGCATCACAACGAGAAATGGCAATATTTATAAATGGAGAGAGAAAAGCTAGGAGTATAAATATTCCGAGCCATAAGTTTAAAGTTAGCAATCAAATAGCAGGTACAAATCTAGGTGGTTGGATAGAAGTTTTTGGTAATTTTGCTGTAAAGAATACACGTCTGAACTCTCATGGAGAGACATTAACTAATGCAAATTATTTGAATCCTAGAAATTCATTACTACTAGGTAAAGTATGGATAAATAGTTATTTGGATGTTTCATAATAATGACATAGAACCATAAATGAATTGAACTAAAAAAAAGATATAGAATATATTTATTATATGCATCCATTTCGTTCACATTTAATACAAAATTATCCTATATATTCTCTTTTAACTATGTGGGTAATGATTGGACAAAAATATAAAGATAATAAAGATGTTAACAAATAACATATTTATTTCATGGATAATAAGTACATTTTATGATTGTACGAAATTTCAAACATAATGGACAATAAGATACAGAGACTATTTTATTAAAGAAATTATGCTGAATACAATGAGTATGATAATATGGATATGTATATCCACGACAATCACAGACAACAAGAATATGATGCAACCCTTTTGAAATTTTTGAATTACATACACGGCACCATAATGATAGACTTATTTTTGATTGTAATTCCTCTTCTCTATTTTTAAGAAGTAAACATTGAAATGAATACAAATGTTTTGAAGATGCACATAAATTTATTATATCTTGTGGGTTTAAGTATAATGATATCAGAGTTAGAATATCATTATGAATATTATCCATAATAGATTAATTATAATTATTTGTAACGTTTTAAAAGTAAGCCAGTAGTTTTAGAATAATGTGTCATAGGTCGTCTTGATTGTTTCATTTTAGAATAAAGAATTCTGACAATTTTAGGATTAAATCCAGCATTAATCAAATTTTGCTGTGATGTAATCTTAGGTGAGCTAATGCGTATATAATTTTTATGTGATGTGTTCATTATTAATTCTTAACAAATATCTCCAAATAAAATAAATAAAAAAATTTAAAGATTACACATTTGTTATTATTTATAATATGGATGACCCACTAGTATATGATTCACTTGACTATAATAACAAAACATGGAAAGATAAAGTGAAAAAATATGTATATTTAGCATTTCCTGTGAGTATTGTAATGATAATGTTTGGATTACTTGCAAGTACATATCATAGTGTTAGTGATATGCATAGTTTATATGAAGTTATGAAAGTACAACATGACAAAATTATGTTAGAAGAAAATGAAAATATGAATTTACTACATGAAATCAATGACAAAGTAACTAATTTAAATGTTGCATTAGTTGGTTTTTGTCAAACACACCCTGAATATGAAGAATATTGTAAAGTGATATAGACCTAATCATTAAATCACATATTCTATTTATCATACATTATATATAGGGTTAATTAATTTTGCAAATTACTTCTTATATGTTCTGCATCAGTTATGTAAATAAATAATACACAATGTCTCTTGTTTAATCTGACTATACGACCACAACCACCAGCTGATTTAAATACGATGCTATATTTGTTATCGTTTAATACGAATCCCCCTAACTTAAGAGGCATATCTTGGTGGTTGCTTGTGTCAATGTATCTAACATATCTGCCTGCAGGTAAAATATATTTGTTTGGTACATATCGGTAGTTGGATAATGATTCGAATGAATTATGCATGTGATTTGAGTTTGTCTCATTCATAAATCGTTCATAAATAGATTTTATAATTTTTTTTGTAATTTTATCTTCATCAGAAATTGATTGTATATTTGGTTGGTAATCATTTGAAATTTGTATATTTTTGATATTTTTATTTTCTGATGTCATTGTTTATAAAGTATTTAATAAAACTTTATGCCTCTTCATATTCTTCTTCATACTCTTCCTCTTCGGTTTCATCTTCAATAAAACTGAATCCTGCAATCTTATTAGACTTTTGAACTTTCAGCTGCACAATATTCCAACTGATTCCAAACATATTTTTGTTGACAAACCAAATAGAATTACATTCAAGGATTGCAGCAATTTGCACACCTGGTACCAATGCTTCTTTAAAATCAACTCTTTCTTTGTTTGTATAATAACATGGACAATCAATTGCACCCAGACGATTCTGACGAATCTTCAGTTTCATTGTAGGTGCATATTTTTCTGGTTCTTTTGATGGTTTGATAAGAGGACGATAAAAGTTTTCAACAACTTCTTTGGATAGTTTTTTACCAAACCATTCTTTAGAGTTTGCAATACCTTGAGAAATCAGCATTTCATCCATTGAACACATTTTGTCATAAAATTCTTTAATCTCAGGATTATCATCCATTCCACGGAAACTGATATCCAAGCTGTATTTGACATTACCACTTTTATCATCAGTAAAAGTGCTCAACCCAAATGGTGCAGAGAGTTCACAAGTTTGAATACTCAGTTTGGGAATGTTGTCATATTTTATGTAGACGATGTTTCCTCCAACAGCATTCTTCCTCACGGAGTCATAGCTGATTTTGGAAATGTCAATATTTTTTGCGAGTATAAGTTGTGCTGCCATTTTTCTTATTACTATAATTGAAATCGTCTTTAAGTGATTTTTTATTTGTATAAATTATGTTCCATGTAAAATTATTTAGGGCAAGATTATTAAAACCAATAGTACATTATAGAATTAAGAAAAATATTTCAAATAATTTTTTAATATATTCAGATATTAAATCTAAAAATTCAACCATATTAAAAAGTAAACGTAAATCATCTAAATTATATGACATTTTAAGATTTACAATAGTATGTCAACCAACTAATTATATATTTATTTCCAATATGTTATTTGAAATGTTTCCAAATGCAAAAATAAAAAATTATTGGAATTATTTATCAATTTACAAAGGTATTAATATGCAAGTTGATAACATATTATGTCCTTTTGAAATTCAAATACATACAGAAAAATCTATGGAGTTTCGCGATAACAAATTAGGTCATTCATTATACAAATTGCGAAAAAATCATGAAACTAATATACTTTTATGTTTAACTATACTTATTGAACTTATTATATCTATTGATGTTCAACTTGAAAATTTGTTTGAAATAAATTTCTAAAACCTATATTTGATATATATAATGAGTGTAGTTTGTGTTCAAAATATTGGTCAAAATGGTAACCAATTGTTCCCAACAATTTTAGCATGTATCACTGCTTGCATTCATAATTTAAATGTAAAGCATTTCACAAATCAATTGGTAAAATTCAAAATTCCAAAACAATATGATTTTGTATATGATAAGGTTATACATACAAATAATCCTTTACACAACAGTAATAAAAATATGAATATTGTTATGAAACGGACTTATTATCAAAACTGTAATATTTTCAATCCATTTCGTAACAAAATTAAAAATGAGATTTTGGATTTGCCATCTGTTGTTCCTAATAAAACTGATATAGTCATTCATTTACGATTAGATGGGTTTAATCATAAAGGATATAATAGTCATATTATACATCCATCTTGGTATATTAATATATTAGAAAATGAAACATTTGATAAATTATATATTGTTATGGCTACAAAATCAGGCCGTATTAAACATAAACAAGAACCTCACAAAAAAATATACCTTGAACATTTTTCAAAATTTAATCATGAAATTATTTCTCAAAATGAATATGATGATTTTAATTTTATTAGAAAGTTTGATAAAATAATTAGTTCTAATAGTACATTCTCATGGTGGGCTGCATTTTGCAGTGATGCTTCCATAATTTACTTACCTCCATATTGGGAATCAAGAATGACAAAATTATCAACTATTGGAGATGTAAGCAAAATCATTAGAGATAGTTATGTTTATGTTAATATAGAAACAATGGAAAAAGTTCCTATAACTTTTCAATAATCTCATTTTTATTTTTGCAAAATTCACAAATGCATATTCTGCGAAATTTTGGATATCTATTTGACCCCTTTCCAAAAGCAATACATTTAGAATTGTTGTTGAACACATAATTAAATTCTTTTAATGCTCTTAATGACCATTCAATGTCTGATTGCTTTCCTAAGCCAATTATTCTTTCTTTGAATTTATATTTATTGAATACTTTTTTTTTGCTGCTGTGAAACAACCTGGAACAAACATTTTAGGATGATTTGTAATGGAATAATTTATATTGCGCCCATTACCTGTAATTGGATTATCCCATATCCAATCAAGATACCTTTTTCCTTGTGTATTTCTTATTTGATTCATTATTATATCAAATTTTATAGGTAGTCCTTTGTACCATTCTGAATCATACTTGATATAATCTTTTGCAATAATTACTAAATCATTGTCAAGTGCCTTTGAATTTTCAATCACTAAATTTTTCTTTTTTGTTATCCAATTTTTAAATTCACAATTATCATCATGAATAACTATTGTATTTTGTCTTTCTATATTAACATCACCAACTACAATAACCTCATATTTATCTAATGGTATTTCATTTGATTCTATTGAATCTATAATTTCATTAACAGATTCTGTTTTGTTTGTTGTAAGTATTCCAAATGTAACAAACATATACTTACTTTCTAATAAATTTACTCTTGTTTTGCGCAAAACAATAATCCTCTAAACCATATTGAACATGATGGACATATTTTAAATTCACGGTACCCTATACAGCAATCTTTTAAATATAATTTATTATTGCAATATCCACAATTACTATATTTCACTCTTGATAAATTTTTAGTGCATTTCTTACACATATTTATATTTATTAATTCATTATCATGTATGATACTATGCACAGATGCACTACACATATTTTTACATATTCTACATGGATACATAAATTAACTTGTATTATAAATTACCATTTTAGATGAATGTCATAAAATCCTTCTTCTTTTGAACCCATAAAATGTGGATAATTACCTTTAATGAAAGCACTATCCATTTCCCAGAATTTCTCTTTTCTTTCGTTTGGTTTTGTTCTAACGATTGGTGCATAAATTAATTCATTATTATATGTAATCTGAGCAAAGAATGAGGCCCACCATGAAAATGCGGAATTCCCTCTAAAAATAACACGAGCATGCATTATTACTAAAAACTCTGGAAGCCAATCAAAAACTATTTCAGGTTTTGCATGTTCACCAGTAGGATAAGTCCATGCATGCCCTGTTGATTTTGCATACCATTTTTGAAGATCAATACATTCTATTTTTTTTGTTTTGTATTTTGCATCATCACTTACATATACAATTGGTAAATTTAACTCCTCCTGGTATCTCATAACTGCTTCATCTATTGAACGTTTACTAACTAAAGAATGTGCCCCATTATATGCAGGACTTGCTATATCTCCCCTTCTCCAATGTACAACATCATATTTATTTTGTGCATTTTTGATTTCTTTGTATAATGGCAATTCTGTTATTTCATCTTTAAATACAAATACTTCGGTTTTTAGAAATTCAATATCTAACATCTCAAATATATGAGGAAAATACATACATGATAAATCATCAAATGCAATATTAGTTTTACCCATATCATTCTTTTGATTTGTAATAATAAATGTAACAGTATCACCAGTTCTCTCTTTGTATTTATTTAATGCATATTTCCTGAAATCAACATTATCCATTTCTTTTTTAGTTTGATTCAAATATAATCTTAATTCATCATCAGGAATTATTTCAACATATTTATTTGGTTTAAATAATTTGTGACCTTCCCATTCAGATGGTATGTAAAACTTTACATTATATGTTTTTGCATATTGACATCCAAATGCATATTGAAACATCCGATTACCAAATCTTCCAGTCCAATGTAACATCATTATTTTTTTGTCTGATAACATATAATTCTTATTAATATTCATACAAGTTGAAAACGCAAAACTTTTCTTTTCTTACTTTAATGAAAGTTAGTAATCAAATACAATTGAAAAAATGTATTTTTAGAAATTTATCAATTATGGTTGCAATCACATGCATACTTGCCATATGTACTGCTTATATTAATGATGTAAAAACAGTTGCAAGTTCAACTGATTTTACAATAGCTTATAGTTCTATGCTTTGTATAGCTTGTTTGCTAATTTTATTACAGTTCTTTGGTATATTGTCAATAAGTAGAAACAAAAAACTTGTCATCTTTGCATTGACCTTTCTGGGACTAAATATGTTGATAATGTATATTTCTGCAATTGCAGAAAATAAACATATGATTCCAATATTAACAGCAACTGCACTCACTATACTTTTTACAATGTCTTTTGTAGGGTTAAAAACTAAAAACTTAACATCATGGGGAGGTCCTCTTTATACTGGATTACTCTTAATGTTTCTTGGGCAAATTATTCTATTAATAATGATGTTAACAACTAATATCCCAATAAATACATTTAATATTATGTTTAATATACTCATGGGAATTTCAATACTTATATTTACCTTATATATTGCATATGATGTTAATAAATATGTAAAACATTGTAATACAAATCTGAAAATATGTTGCGAAGATGGAACTTTTCTTATATGGGATGATTTTGCAAATATACTAAGAAGATTGATTAGTTCATTAGCAGATACTGAATTTAACAATATATATTAAAAAAATGAGGAAAAATCAAATTATAAATATATAATACACATATATGTTATTATCATTAGGAAAAAAATATGGCACAGATAAAGTGCAACATAAATATATTAAATATTATGAAAAAATATTTGAACCAATAAAAGATTTATCTATGAATATATTGGAAATCGGTGTAAGAGAAGGCTATAGTCACTTACTATGGAAAGAGTATTTTAAAAATTCAAAAATTTATGGAATTGATAATTATTCTGATCCAGTTTTTAAAAAAAACATTAAAACATATGACCATCTTAAAGATATTATTATATTTATAGGAAACCAAGAAGATGAAAATTTTCTAAATAACAATATTAATTTTAATTTAGATATTTTAATAGATGATGGTGGTCATGAAATGGAACAACAACAATCATCATTAAAATATTTGTTTAAAAAAATAACATCACAGGGATATTATATAATAGAAGATTTACATACATCAATTAATCCAAAAAATATAAGTAAATATGGTAAATTTACTACATTAAATTTTCTCAAAAATATAATGAAATTAACAGATGAAAATTCGTTATTTATTAAAGGAGAAGATTTAAAATACATACAAGATAATATTTTGAATATTAATATATATAATAATAAGTTATGTATAATTCAAAAAAAATAGATGTTATTAGTTATAATTTTTTACATAACATATAATTAATTTATTAATATAATATAATGATTAACCCAATAAAATTTATAACTCTTCCAACTCCTCCAACTCGCAAAAATATTATGTATTTTATATTTGGAATAATTTTTATGTATCTATTAGTACATTTTGAAAAACTACCTGAATTACCTGAATTTTATAGTCAAGACCCAGATTCTAACGATTATCATTTCATGGTAGTACTTAACACTAAAGGTAAGTTTAATGGAAGTCATCAAGGCTTTGCAGAACTAACTAATAAAAAACTTTATTTTAGCAAAGACGATTTTGAAGAGGTTGATTATAATGATGCTGATTATAATATACATGGGAACAAGAAGGATAAAAATAGAGCTGATCATAATTCACATTATTTCTATAAAGTAGGCTACAATGAGACATCAGGACATAAATATATTCTATTTCATGAATCAATCGAAATTAAATCTATTCATCCAAATTTTAATAACTTGAAAAAAATCAAAGGATTAACTCTTGAAAAAAATAAGATTACATTATTACCTTTAGATGATAATTATAGTAATAATCCTAATCGTAATGAGAATTTCCAATTTTAATAGTTGATAAAACCAGCGCTTTAAAAGTTTAAGGGTGTAAATGCTTGACATTCAGTTCTAATCCAGGATATACCACGTGGAGGTAATCAAGCCCATATCCCAACCCCAATACAGGGAAACTCATTTTTATACATAATTTCATCTAATCGAAAATAATGATTTTTTTAAACATTATTTATTATCAATACTCGCAGTACTTCCTATAGGTGTATTCATATCACGTCCATAAAATAATCTCACTGATATTTGCCGATTTGATTTATTAATCTTTGAATAACCCGATATATTTTCTCTCTTGCAATATTCCTTTATCGTTTTGATATTCCATTGACATAACCAGGCAATCGGAATAGTCGTTTGAGTATTACCATCGATATTACGCGATAGTCGCAGCTCATGGTGTTTTTCAATATTCAGAAGAATCCAATTAAAATTTGTGATGCCATTAGCAATTAACCTCAAATGACTTGCGTTAATTTGATCTCTTGATGTCAAACCTTTACGAAAACGAATATACCGCAAAATATTAAGATTGGTATGATGCCTTATACTTTGAATATATGTATTTGTGCGATATACATTTTGCCAATATGAATTTTTTGATTCATATTCAACTTTCATGTAACAATCATCACGATAACACAGATTATATGCAAAGCAACGTGGAGATCTTAAATATGATGGCAAACGAGTAGCTAGATTAATGTGATATCCATAAAGCTTTGACGATTTAATCGCATCCAAGCAATCTTGAAAATTTAATTTGTGCACATAAAAATCCACTATACACATGCAATCAGATGGCAAATCATAATACAAATTATGAGTTGTAACCTGTTTCAAACATAGCTGTTCTTTGAATTTTCGCAAGTTATCAATTTCATCAGTGCATCTCTGAATTTTAGCATCAATCTCATGAAGAATACCCATATCCACGAGTACCTATGGTTCCTACTCGAGTATAATGCTGTTCTTTAAGTCATAAAAACATGTAATTACACAATATGAAAGCGCATTAATAAAATGAAAATATTTGTTAATATGAAAAATATTCCGTAAATGAATGTAAATATTTCTAATGATGTTAATTCATTATTCATTATATATTTGTATTCATTAACCTTTAATACTTTTGTTTCAACGACATTTTTTTAGTTTTGCTGATGCAAATTTTTTGGATTTTGATTGTTTATTCCAAAAATCATAATGTGTTCCAAATTCTGCATTATTAACACCATATAACACAACATGTATTATTGGATTATTGTTTTTAATAATTGAACTAGCCATCAAAAGGTTTTTAGTAATTGCATCATGGACTTGAATTCCACGATAACCATATTTTTGCACAATTGTCCCAAGAACTTGTAATTCAATATGTCCACCCCAAGTGCAACTTTTACTCATTTTATCAGTATATTTTAATGCTCTCTTTATCATTTTAGCTTCATTAAAATCTTTTTGTGAGTTGTTGTATTCTGCAGATAATATCTGTATTGTATTCATATTCAAATTCTTAATTTGTAGACGTAACAAGTTTACTGTTTTACACCTTAATACTTTGGCAAGAGGTTTATATTTTTTTTCACTAACTAGTTTGCCTGTTGATAAATAAATTATTCCATATGCAACTGCATTAAATAAACATTCACCATCACCAACTACACTTAAAATACTACTACTACTACTACTACTACTAATGTTGGTATTACTATTATTGGTATTACTATTAGTTTTATTACCATTACTTTTACTTTTACTACTCATATATTATTTTATATAATAATTACTAGATTAAAGTTTTTCATATATTGAAAGTACTTCTTTTACAGCATTATGACGAATAATATCATCTGAATCAAGTTCAATGTATTCAATATACTCACTGTCAAAATTTTGCAATTTTATAATAAAATCTAATAGACCACTATTTTCTATATCAGTTTGCTCAATATCACCAGTTATAACTAGCTTAGAATTCGAGCCAATTCGTGTAAGCAACATCTTTGTTTGATTAATAGTTGCATTTTGCATCTCATCTGCAATAATCCAACTATTATCAAATGTTCGTCCTCTCATATATGCTAATGGAGCTATCTCAATTTTATTCTTCAATTTGTTTTTAGAGTAATTGCATTTACTTAAAGAATCATAAATAGGTTGTATCCACGGAGCAAGTTTTTTATCTATATTACCTGGTAGATATCCATGTTCTTCATCTACTGATTTTGTTGGTCTTGTTACCACAATATTACTTACATTTTCAGTTATTAAATGTTCTGCTCCTTGTTGACAAGCTAAAAATGTTTTCCCAGAACCAGCAGGTCCCACAGCAATTACTATTGGTTTCTTTCCATTTTTTAATGCTTTAACATAACGCCTTTGATTTATGGTTTTAGCTTGATGCATTTGTTGTTGCATATATTAACTTTTTATTTCTTCAATATACTGAAACGTGATAATATTAAGTAACGTTCTATATCATATTTATCTTCAATACAGTGTCAATGAATTATATGATACTTAAAGAATATAGTGAAAATGTGGAAGAGAAATGTGAACATATAATATGAATAGTGAGGAGTGTCCTATATGCTGGGGAAAAATAGATGATGTTGTACAAACACCTTTATATTTCAATTGTAATCATATTTTTCATGATGAATGTATTAAACAATGGAAAGGAACATGTCCGTGTTGCAGAGCATACAAACGACCATATAAGGCATTCTCATTGTTTTCTGAAATTATTGCAAAATATGATTTAATAATGGTAACATGCTATAGGGATATTATGTATATTGGGGTTTTTTATAATGTTTTTATATATGATGATGAAATATATGTTCATGTAGAACATGTGGAGCGATATCGAAATGGAATACTGTGGAATTCATGCAATAATGCTTTTAATATAAATCTGGATTTGATTACTGATATTCAGCAAATATAGTTACATTTGCTTTATAAAATTTGGACCACATAAGTTGTTATAATTTTCTGTAAGTTCTTCACCTACATTGATATCTCTAATTGCTGTAACTTTATTATTAGCACTGATAAAAACATTTGGATCTAATGAATGATTTATAAACATTTGCAATGGAAATGTTGTTAGAGGTTTATCAGGAACAAAAATATTATGTCCTGTCATTTGATCACCATCTGGTCCAGGACAAACAAAATCAAACATCATTTCTATTGGTCCTGGTTCAATAATACCCAGTTCATGAAGTTTTTCAATATCATACCATTTACCATCAAGATCAATTGGTGGTGCAATGACAGCACCTTTTGGAATTCTTTGTATTGCTCTTGCTCCTACACCATGGTTTACACTTCTTGCTGGTCGCGCAAATGTTCTTATTAACGATGACATTTTGTTATCAATTTATTAATTATATGTTTAAGTGACATAAAATTTTAATATATTAAATTCACATAAAGATAATGAAAAGTAAGAATAATGGATTTACGCAAAGTATATAATGCTATAGCTATTCATTTCAGTGCTACTAGGTATAAAACTTGGCCGTGTGTTGATTATTTCTTTCAAAAATATGTTGCAAAAAACTCATACATTTTGGATGCAGGTTGTGGAAATGGGAAAAACATAAATACTAAACATTTATTTGAATGTTGCGATATTTCTGAAGAATTTTTGAAAATTGTAAATGAAAAATATTCAACAGGATTAACACAATGTCAGTTGCAAAATTTGCCATATAGAAAATCTTGTTTTGATCATATAATATGTGTAGCAGTTCTTCATCACTTGAAAACCCCACAATTACGTGTAAATATACTTAACAATATGATTGATTGTTTGCAACCTGGTGGTTATTTATTGTTAACAAATTGGGCATTTGAAAATAATAAATATTCATCAACACAAGATTGTTTCATCCCTTTCAAAAATAAGCAAGGTCAAATATTGGCTAATAGATACTATCATTTATTTCAGAAAAATGAACTCATTTCACTCTTTTCTTACACATCATTCAAAATTATTGAATTTTATAATGAATACAATAATTGGATAATTATTGCTAAAAAAACTTTTTAATAACTTAAAGAACAACTAATGTCATATGTATAATATGAAAACAGTGAACAACAATGTCTACATCGATTTTAGATGGAAACAACAAAAAGTTGGACAATATTGCTAAACAGTTATATGGTATAGACATCAAGATTATAACTATGTTCATATCAAGTTTTATAAAACAAATTCCTGAAAATGAAGTAGAAAAACTATCTCAAATGTTCTTTGATTCTATCAAAGATATATCAGACAACATCAACTATAATGCTTATGAACGATTCAAAGATATGACAAAAAAATATATAATCACAAAAAATATGAAACAGAGCCAATATAATAGCATTATAAGACTGTTTTTATTTATACTTGCTGGATTTAAAATAGCTAATGATAAAAAAGATGTAATTTCCAAAGATTCAGTATATGGAATTCCATTTACATATAAGGAGTTATACAATGCTATATATGAAATATGTGACAATAAATACCTCAATTTCTATAGTGGCAATGAAACAACAAATATAGTTAATTGGGAAAAACGTATCCAAACTATTATGCAAGAATTCAGTCCATCCAGTAGACAATATTGGGTTACTCGCAAGTTTAATGAATATCGCAAATTCCCTCTATTTTTCAACATAGAACTGAGTATTGCCCACAATGAAAGAGAATGGATTACAGGTACTCAAGGTCTAAAAAGAGGAAAAGGAATCTGGCAATTTAATGTTAACCTTTTCGATGAATCAACATTAAGAATAAAATTACAAGAAAAATATAATAAGACAATCATACTACATGAAGATGTAATAAGACAGTATGTTAATACTGCAATCAATAATGATAAGATAGAAGGCAAAACTTATCGTAAACAGACATTGTATTATAACACAGAAAATGAAAAACCAAAAAAATTAGAAATATTTATATAGAATATTTACTACTTGATAGATATATTACAATTTATGAAGTATTAAATATAATATTAAAACATGTATATTATTTATGGCATATGTAGGTGGTAAAGCAAAAGGTTCAGAACACATTATTGAAATTCTAAATAACAAAAAATATGATAACTTGCCTTATTTGGAACCATTTGTGGGATATGGACATATATTGAGAAGAGTTAAAAACAAAAAATCATATACAGCATCTGACGGAAACCCATTGGTTGTATCTTTATTACAAGGCATTCAAGATAAAAAAAAGAAATACCCAAATATTTCTCGTGAAGATTACTATAAACTTAAAAAAAAACTTGCGGATAATTCTTTCAAAAGAGCGATTGCAGCATTTTGTTATTCATACAATGGCAAAGAATGGGGAGGATATACAACCATATCATCTTGTGAAAGACGCGAAAATTATCCTTTAGAACGAAAAAATTACTATAATCAGTTGAGACAAAATGATGTCTTTATGCAAACTAAAATTACTCATAATGATTATAAAAAATTGAATCCAAAAGGGTGTTTGATATATTGTGACCCACCATATGCAAAAACAACTGGCTATAGTCCACATTTTAATCATGATGAATTTTGGGATATTATGAGAAAGTGGTCAATAAATAATCATGTGTTTATAAGTGAATATAATGCACCAAAAGATTTCAAATGTGTAGCTAAAAAATCTAAAACTCAAAGTTTAAATGGTAAAGGTGCAGGCAAAGTTGTTTATGAAAAATTATTCAAATTATAACCTTTTTAATAAGAAATTTGCTAATTTATTTACTGCATTTTCTCTCTCTTTTCTTTTGGCTACTCGTAGGGGCTTACGTTGTCTTTTAGATGGTGATAAGGTAACAGCACTTAATTTCTCAAGAATATTATTATTACTTCTCTTGCGTTTTTCTTGTTTTATACGAGGTTCTGCTTGTTGTTGTTGTTTTCTATTTTTTGCTGTAATATAGCCCATTTTCTTCCAGTTTACAAGCCAGTTTGCTTGCTGAAATTCTGGCACAACTAAATTCGCTAAACTATGTTGGTGAATTGTTAAAGGTTTAGGGCAGTGTAGGGGGTTTTGGAGATTTTCTTTCCTCATATTATGTAACATTTTTGCAGTACTTTTTTGGTTATTCCTTAGTTTTCTTATACACGGTGGTTTTTTTGTGTACTGATTCAATATTTTTTGTCTATTATTATTTCCTGATTTGTTTTTTAATTTATTATCAATAAAACTTTTTGCTCTTTCGTATTCCTCTATATATTCCTTACGTGTTATTCTTTGTCCTAATGATATTTTTCTATTCAATCCATAACCATTTGCTTTAATATTATGTTTTTTGAGTAGCTCTGCTAAAGCATTTGAATTGCACTGTGACATATATATAATATAAAAAGAAAATAAGAAAAGATAAAAGGATTTAGAAAAATGAAATGTTGCTAAAGGTATTAATGGTAGATGAAACAATAAAAACTGAACTTGAAACAATAAAAACAGAAAATATAGAGTTGAAAGTGGAAAATGCTCAATTGAAAATGAAAATAACAATGTTAGAACAAATGATTCAATTATTAAATAATCATAATTCTAAAACTGATGAAAATTTAAAACTTTCAATTCAAGCACCTAATATGTCTAAAACATCTAATTCAGGAGTAAAGCAAGTAGTATTAACAAAGAAATTTGACGAAACTTTAGATGCAAATATACAAGATATGAATGAAAAAGAAATAACATCAATATTAGAAGTTGAACCATCGTGGACAAAAAATAGTGTTCCTGTAACTTTATTAGAAATCTTTGATAAAGCATTAAGAGGACCACATAATGAAGGCAGTCACTTGGTTCAAATGACCACAAAAACACATGCAAAATATTTAGATAATAATGGTGAAGTTAGAACTGAAAACATAAATTTCATATGTGATATTATTTGTCAAAAGTTATATGGAAAATGTTCTAATATTAATATTGAATTATCAAAAATATTAACAGAAAATGATGTAATCATTTCAGATATTGAACTGAATAAAAGTGAAAATAGATACAAAAATGTGATGGCTTTGCGAGAATTAAAGTATAAACGACCATTAATCAAAGAAATAACATCAATGTTTCAATAACAAAAGACTGAAAAATATCACAAAAATTCCTGATTTAACATGGATCGTTTTATATATAAAAGTTTCATTAGCAATTGCCAATGCTTCTATGATATATGATATTTTTGAAAATGCAACTAGTCTGATAAAACCATAAGTTATAATCCAATAAGCCAATAATCGTTTTGTTATATCATTTAAGTCAGATTTAAACATTTTTAAATGAAAGTCCTTAAAATAAGGAATTTGTATAATATTCAAAATACAAAAGGCACAAATGATATCATAACAACCATTTACTAAATGAATAGAAATGGACATTCTTTTATAAACTTGATTTTCCCCCTTTAATTGATATTAAATAAATAGTTTATCTTTATTTTCATCATATTGTATGTCTTTGCGAAAATATTTTTTGTGTATTACGGGCTAAAATTGGGTACTTTATAAAAGAATCGTATACAACAGGCTCTTTCATTTCTATACCACCTGGTATTACATATTCCCTAAAACCTCTTAAACTTTTGGTGTTATAATCACAACCTTTTAAACTATGATTTGAAACTGGCTGGGTTGTCCCATTACCTTTAAAAGGATAATTTAAAAATTGTTGTATTTTATGTATATTAATATTTTTAATTTCTTTGGTCATTAAATTTAGTGTTATTTCATGTAATTTATTTACATATTTGTTATTTGCTTGTGTTGGTTTTACCATGACTTGATTATAGCCACTACTATCTTCACATTGCAATGGTTTATATAAATATTGTTTTTTAACCTTAAATGATAATATACCTGTATAATTTCCCCATGAACTGGGTAAGCCCAACGATTGTTGAATAATCATTTGTATACATCTAATATTGTTGTTATAATATTTGTTTGTCAAATTACATCTATTATTGTTAATACTTTTTTTAAGTTCTTTTAATCGTTTGTCAAATTCGTCTTTTAGTACACAAAAAGTTGGACATGATGTATTGGGATTGGGAGAATTTGAAGGGGCTTTACATGATCTTGTTACTAATATCTTTTTACTTTTCATTTTATTACAATAGTCAACTTGTTTTTTATTATAATAGCTGTTTTTTGGAATTTTTATTATTTTTTCTTGGTTATTGATAAACTTTTTAAAAATGTTTTTGGAGTCTTGAGTTAGAAGTTTTATTACCTCTACATACTCATTAGTTGACATATTATTATATAATTATTGTGAATAAAAAATAAATAAATGAGTATATCATAAATGTCAGGGGTGCTTGTATTAGATATAGATGGAACTATTACAACCGCAAATAATTACGAGCTTGAAAGATTAATAACATATGCAAAAACAAATGGTATAAAAATATACATTAACACTGCACGTTCTCAAAAATATTGTAATAATCCATCAAACTTAACTACAAATATTGCTAAATTTGAAGATCATTTATGCCTAGTTCATGAAGATCATCCAATTTCAAAATTGAAGAATATGGATACAATACATTCAATGACAAATGTGGCAAAGTCATCAATTATTCTTATTGATGATCGCCCTGAAAACATAACAAAAATAAGAAATAATGGGTATAAAGGTATTCTTGTTAATGAAAAAACTGGAATTCAAAAGAATACTGTAGATAAAGCTATTAAAATTTTCAATAACAAATCTAAGAAACCAAAGCAGTATTTAAATGATAAAAACAAAATTGTCTTGATTATTATAGGAGTTTTAATTTTGATATTAATTTAAATAAGTAATTAATTAACATGGATGATTTTCTATTAAAAGAACTAATATTATTACAAATAATGCATTTTGATAGAGTCAGAAGCTATTGTATTAATTGTGCATTATGGTGGAGTAGAATATTTAGATTTTTAAGATTTTAGATATTCCATCTAACAAAGACACTTGTTGTTTCCATCCTAATGATAATAATTTTTTATTAGAAATACTGTAACGTTGATCATTAAAGGGTCTATCACTAATATATGTCATCCACTCTTCAAAATTTGTAGTTTTTTTAATTTTTTCAATTAAAAGTTTAGCAATATTTATGACACTATATTCAGAATTATTATCACCTCCAATATTGTAAATTTCACCAATTTTACCTTTGTTAAGAATATAAATAATAGCATTAACTACATCTGAGACATAGATAAATGATCTAATTGCACATCCATCACCATGAATAGTTACTTTTTCATCATTTAATAATTGGGTGATAAATTTAGGTATTAATTTTTCAGGATATTGATTTGGACCATAAACATTATTACCTCTAGTAATAATCATAGGTAATTTGAAAGAATAGTAATAAGAATGTACAAGCATTTCTGCGGCCGCTTTGGTTGCTGAATAAGGATTTGTTGGACATAACATAGAATGTTCTGTTTTGATATCTAATGAATCTGTCATTGATGTTTGACCATAAACTTCATCTGTACTAATATGAATAAATTTTATGAGTTTCTTGTGTTTGTAGCAAATATCAAGTAATGTATGAGTTCCAATTATGTTATCTTGTGAATATTGCAATGGGTTAGAGAAGGAGTTATCAACATGACTTTGAGCTGCAAAATGAATAATATGAGTTATATTGAATTTTGAAAAAATCTCACTCACTTTGGTGTTATCTGTAATGTTAATATTAAAAAATATATAATGTGTGTTATTTCTAATATTCATATTGATATTAGATTCATTACCTGCATAATACAATGCATCAATGTTTATTAAATTATCAAATTGCATATTTGGAAAAAACATATTTATAAAATTAGAACCTATAAATCCGCAACCACCAGTTATCAGTATATCACCATTAGATTGAATATGATGTTTATATTTTATGAGACAATTTCTTACAGAATCTTTAATATGTAGAACTTCAGGAAAATATAAAGAAAGTTTGGATGTATCTAAATAGTTATTTGAACGTTCTGAGCTTAATATTGAATGTTGTTCTTCAAGCGAAAAATTTTGATATTCAAATGAAGGGTCAACAATTTCTTTATACATATCTAAAATTTCATTATGACTGATTAGACCAGGGTTTGTTAAATTTAAAGTTCCAGTTATATTTTTTTTCATTAATTCAATAACACATGGTAATAAATCAGGTAAAACTGTCATCGAATTTGCTATTGAACATATATGTTTGTAATGTGTTATTTTAGTGATAAAATTTCTAGGATTGTAATTATCAGTAATTGGCATTCTAATTCTTAGATTCAGTACATGTTTTTGCAAATGAAAAAATCTATCTGTGAATCCTTTCACAACAGAATAAGAAGAACCAAAAAAGTTTGGTAAATCAGATTCAGTAAATCCAAAAGTTTCTGATTCAAATAAATGATTATCATCATATGTAAAGATACAGCCAGTTCCTAAATAAGTTAGATGAATGTTACGTTCTTTTGCGATTTCTGATAAAATAATAGGACCAAATAAATTATCTTTAATATTCTCTACAAGTTTTCCTTTTTGTTCAAGATAATCTATTGTATTACAATTTTCACCATGTGTTCTTCCAGTAAATGATATTATATGTGTAGGAGAACAAGATAATATTTCAGATAATGTACTTGTGTAATCATCAATTCTTGACTTTCCACAAGAGTAGGAAATATTATGTTCATCTAATAAATTAGTAAATTGTGTACCTATCCAACCTTTTGACCCATATATCAAGCAGTACATATTAATTATAGAAATATATCTTATATGTAATTTATGCGCATAATTATCAACTTATAAGTTACAATATATTTGCTTATATGAATGGATTATATGCCCATTGTAATAATCCTTGTCTTTGTTTAGGTCTGCATGAAAAATCACCAGGTTTACAATTTTTTCTTATTTGACCAAGATGACGTTTATAACTTTTCCATCTGTTGATTTGAATTCTATCTACATTTTTATCTCTGCGACCAATATAATATCTGCAATACCATTGAAACCATCCACGTACATCTTTATCTTTCTCATTAATTGGAATCCATTTTCTTTTCTTCCATTCTTGCAAAGATAATCTACTTTTCATACCAAAACAATTTATAGCAGGATTTGCTTTCATAGGACTTAATTTTCCCTTCTTTTTTGCAGATTTGTACCATTCTTTTGGAAATTCTTCATCACAATCATTCAAGTATTTTCCTTCAAATGCACCAAGTTCTAAAATTTGTTTTGGTGTCAAATCAGGTTTGAAATCTGGATGTGAAAACCCTTTTTTTCCATATGATGCTGTTAATATATACGAATAATTACTTTGCATTTTATCATTAACCTTTATAATTTTACCTTTTTTATAATGCATAGTATATAAAGTAAAAAAATATATAATATAATATATGAAGATTATAGGAATTCTTACAGGTGATCCAGAATTGGGAAATTTTTTATCAAAAATTGGAAAACGAAAAACATTTTATCCAGAAAATAAATGGTTTGCACGTTTAAATGATGCGGTATTTTATTATTTAAATACACAAAAAACAAATTATAATTTTGTTAAAATAACACCAGAAATGATTGATGATAATATTTTTAAAACAGTAGATTTTTTATTTTATAACTTTTTAGATCCTGTAGCTGCAAAAATTCTTTCAGATGATTTATACATAAAACTTTTGGATATTATAAATAAAAATCCAAAAAAAGTACATCCACCACCTAAATTTGCAAATTTAATTGCTGATAAATGTGAATATTATAAATATCTCCAGAATAAAGATATACCTATTGTACCATTCTTTTGTATATCAAAAGATCAGTATAGTGAAAAAACACATAATGGAGCTAACTGTGATGAAAAAAAGAAATTTGTTACTAATATTTATAAAAAAATTCAAAATAACAATTGGAAGCAATTTATTGGTAAACCAATATTAGGTACATCTAGTACAGGCTTTAAAATGTTTAATGATGAAAAAAATGTAAGTATACATGAAATAAAAAAACAAATGATAGGACAATTAGATAGAGTATTTTATAAACATAAATTTCCAAAATTATTATATCAAGAAGCACATACAGAATTTGGTAATGGTTTACGTCCTGAAATTAAAATGTATTATATAGGAAATCAATTCGCATTTGGTTGGATAACATATGGAAATATATATTATGAAATTGGAGAAGCACCAACTAATTCAAAATTTTATATGTCACAAAATGACGTTAGAAATATGAAAAGTTTTTCACAAAGATGTATAAAAGTAATAAAACCTTTATTTAAAGATATACCAATGTTAGTTACAAGAATTGATATAGGTTGTTGTTTAGATCATAGTAAAAGTAATTTTAAACCCAAAAATTTATTTTTAAACGAAATAGAATATGCACCTGCATTTGTTGTTAGACAATTACCAGGAAAACTTAAAAAATATTTGGATATTAAAATTGGAAATCAAATAATAAAAATACTAGACAAATACAATACAATAAATGAAAAGTAAAATATATCAATGATATATGAATGAACTTCCAAATGATTTATTCTCTAAAATTTTGAGTAATTTAACCATTAATGAAATCGCAACTTTAGCATGCACTTCTAAAGATATGGAATTCGCATTATTTAATACATTGCATATGTTATTTTTTGAATTAAATATGACTATTCAACGCATATTACATGCTATCGAAACAGCTCGTGAAATACAATGTACTCATAAAATCTTGTTTCACAAAAATAATTGTGTATGTAAAATTTCAATATATTTTCCTCACTTATTCACATTTTCAGTATCAAATAGTACTAATATTAACAGTCAAGAATTAATGAAATATAAACATACCAAAAAATGCAAACTATATTATCAATCTATACGAATTTTTATTGAAAATATAAAACATAATATATTACAAAATGTTGATGTTATGAATGTAATGCTGTTCCCTGAAAGTACACGTTTAAAAATGTATTAATTCATTTGCATTTTTTGCTAATTTCTCTTAATATATTAGGTGGTAAATCTAAATGATGTATTGTTAATATCCGTTTAAACATTTCATTTTCAACTTCTTTGACTGTTTTATGATATACTTCATCAACTTTTTCAGCAAATTTGATTTCTTTTTCAGCTTTAAGAACATCCCAACCAAAAGCTGTAAGTATCTCAAAATTCTGATTCCTATCAGAAGTATTATATTTGAATCCTTTTTTTCTACTTGCTTTCGCTTTTTGTTTTACTAACTTCAAATATTTTTTATCACTCATTTTTAATTGACATTTACGTTTCAAAATAGTATCAATTGTTAATAGACTTTGAATGGAAAACATATAATTAAATATTAAAATTATTTTAATGTTTCATAGCAATATAAATCAATATCTGACTTATTTGATGAAGATGGTTCAATTTGATTATTCTCTTCATCATTGAAGTTATAACAGTTGAAATATCTTTCAGAAAGTTCTTCATAATGCCAATTTTTAAATTTCTCTAATGGTAATCCTCTCAATTTACACAATTTCTTAAACATTGATTGAAATTTTCTATGAGGCCATCTTTTAATTCCATTACGACGACATTCATTTTTCAAAGTTGATACACTTACTCCTAACTTTTTTGCAGCAATTGCTTCTTCATATATGAATAATGCTTCCAACTCATGTACTTCAATATTTCTCTTATTTTTGATTTTAGGATGAGGCCATTTGATATTATTTTTGCTACAAAAAGTTTTTAATGTTGATAAACCAACATCTAAATTATTTGCCGCAATTATTTGTGAATATTTAAATTGTTCTTTTATTTTGGATTTTGTTAATTTTACTTTGATTGAATTCTCTTTTTTACATTTTGAATCTTCAGTATTTAATACAATTGTCTTCCATTGATTAATATCTTCCATCTTAATTATTTCATATACAATACATTCTTTATCAAACATATCATTAATCAAACAATTCGAATTAAAATTTGTCGTTGATATAGATATATCATCAAACATATATTCAGAGTAATCTACCATGGCTGACGTTTATATTTACTCATGTGTTTATGCGTTCTTTAAGTTAAAAATATACATTATTTTGTTTTACAATTGTTTCTAAAAGGCCACTTATTAATATTGTGATAAATACAGTTAGCACGTAATGTTGTAGTACTAACATGCAATTTTTTTGCAGCTTCATCATGTTTATATTTGAAATTGTCTTGCAATTGCTTTCTGGTAAGTTGTTTCTTGAATACATAAGGCCATCTATCAATATTATAATATTTACGATAAGCTTTCAAATTTGAAATTGTAATACCCAAGTTTTTTGCGGCAATGTTTTGTGGATAGTCAAATTGTGCTTGGATATCCCTCTTTGAAAAAGTAAGAGTATTATGTGAAACAGATTTTTTACGAGACCATGGTTTAATCTGATATGATTTGCAAAGTCTAGTAAGAGTTGATGTACTCATATTTAGATTATCTGCAGCAACACGAATAGAATTATCCTTTTCTTTCAAAATATCCTCTTTTGTTGCAAATTTTTCATTTTTCCCTAAAAAATATTGTAAATACTTTAAATCTTCTCCATCAAAATTTTCATCCGTAATAGATTCTATACTTTTTATATCAGAATATAGATACCCCCCATCAAAATTTTGATCAGATCTTTCAGATTCAGACATTTTATTTTCTTTTTGTTTACTTATCAAATCTTCTTTAAGTTAATAAAACTAATATGAAAATTGACTTAAGAGAAAAAGTAGAATATCTTTAATGGAAGATATATTATGTGATGATTTAATGAGAAATATAAACATAATGAAGTGTAAACATGAATTATATGATGAATTAAATGCATTAGTTATGTTAGTAATACAAGAAAATAAAGAAAAAGGTGTTAACATAAATATTAAAAAGTTATCAAATAGTTTACAAATTTTGAAAGTAAAAGAAAAGAGAGATAATTTCATTCAAAAATTAACTAACAGAATCAAACAAAACGATGAATATAATAATAGTGAATATGGAAATAATATACTTAAACTATGTGAAAATATTGTAATGAAAATTATACTGTTGAAAGAATAAATTGTTTGATTTTTAATTAAAACCTTATAATATGATTATTGTCATACAATCTTGGAGATTGCCTGGTTCAACTTATCATACACATCTCAATAAACTTATTAATTCAATGGATTATACTAAACAATGTAAAATTGTTATTGTTTTTTCTGGAGAAAAAGAAAAACAAATATGGAATGATGATAAATATACTTATATAACAATGAACCAAAATATGTGGGAATATACATCATATTTAGCAATATACAGTTATTTAAATACTGAATTCACAAATGATAACATATTTTTAATGTTACATGATACATGTTATGTAGATAATTCAACAACTTTTTGGAAAAATCTCACTCAAATGGTAAATATTATGATGACAAATAAAGACATTGATTTTATATACCCTTCAGAACATACAAAAAAGAATATTGGATTAATCTCATACAATGGAATTGAAAAGTTTTATCATTTTTTAATAAATCATCAAACAATGACAAAAGCTGATACTATTAAATATGAACACTTCATACCTAACAATATGAATTATAAATGTATGCCAGGTTATAAACATATTGGTAAAAAAATAATTAATGACAAAGTAAGACGTCTTCATTTCTTCCCATATTTATCATTGTATAAACATAACAGTTTTAGAGGTAGAGATAATCATAAAGGCGGTTCATATAGATGATTGGACAATTTTCATTATTTTATCACGTTTTATAACGAATGAGTTCAGCTTCTTTAAGATTTAATACATAATTAGGAACTATTTTTTTCAAGTTATATAAAGATCCTATTTTATTTATACCAACCCATTCTTTCAAAAACTTTTGTGCCTTTTTACTTCGTATTGATTGCTTTGTATTTCTAATTGTTTGAGTAGTATTTTCTAATGCATTACAGTTACCATATTGAATATTTAGATAATTATAAAACATATTAAAAAAATCAATTTCCGGTAATTTCATCGAATAAATACTATACTTATTGTTCAGTTTCGTATTTTCAACAGATAATCTTACAAAATTCCACTCTTTCAATATTGCCTTTTTAACTTCAAGATGTCTGTAATCTTCTCCAGCTATTCGTGGTTTTCTATTCTCATCATAATATTTTTTTATTTTTTGAATATGAATTGAATCCATTTTGAAGGACTTAAAAAAAACTACAATAAAATGTTGAATTTGTATATAATGCAAATATGAAGTTATTTTAGCTCTATCATCAAGCAATTCATAACATTTTGTTGTTTTATCATATCTAAATTTATTCTTAACAGTTTTTTTTACATTGATATCTCCATATAAAAGTTTCTTTCCAGTTTCAATTAATTCTTGTTCTATCATATATATATATAAAATAATATAAATAATTAACTACTTAAAGAAACATATTATACCTAGTATAATAGGAAGTTTTTCTATATTGATTAATTATGTATAATGCCAAAATTGCACCATATATGAAAAAATACAGAAAATTTTGTAATGGCAAAATGATTAGAGGAAATTTGATATGTTTAACAGGAAAACTTATACAAAACCAAGATTCACAAAAAATTATAAAATTTGCAGCTCAAATGGAAATGTTACATAGTGCAACATTATTGCATGATGATGTATTAGATGATGAAACAGATAGAAGAGGTAAATCATCATTTAACACCAGTATTGGTAATAAGCAAAGTATATTAATTGGTGATTGTCTACTTGCTGAAGTTTCCTATAATGTTGCATTGTTGGAAAATATACAAGTTTTTAAAAATATGGCTAATATTCTCAAAGAATTTAGTATTGGAGAAACAGAATCATTAGATTACGAAAAACAAGTCTTGTCCAAAACAGCATATTTTTTTGCTTATGCATTAGATTGTGTGTTTTTATTAGCAAATATAAATGATGTGGAAACACAAGATCTATTTTTTGAATTTGGAATTAATTATGGGCAATATTATCAATATTTAGATGATATTTTAGATTGGGAACAAGATAAATTGAGAGATGATATGAATTTGGTTACATTTCATAATGGAAATATGTCTAAAGCAAAATTGATAATGAATAATAAATTTGAAGAATGCTTGAACATACTGTCAATGATTGAAAATTCAGATGCCATTACAGATTATATTATTAAAATACATTCAGAAATCACTTTAAGACAACTGCCATAAATAGTTAATACACAAACACAAAATGAATCTAGGTGATGAATATTTTCTCTTAAAATCACATAAAAAGCAATTCTATGAAAAATATCACGACAATCACATGGGATTTGCACATTGGTACATGTTGCACTTATATAATTGCGAGCATGATAGAATCATCTTGAAAAATAATAAAGAAGATGTAGATAAAGTCGCAAATCTTCCAATGTTATCACGAATTATACAAGTACAGAATTTGTGGAAAGATTTGATTCAAAAGACAGTGCAAGCTTCTACAAAAGTAATACTAAAAACTAAATCAATCAAATATGAAAAATTTAAATCTGTTACTGTACATGATGAACTTGAATCATTGGAAAAATTACATAACAAATTAATTACTTAAACGACAATTAATATACTTTGTAAAAAATAATTATGAGTTTATATTTCTTATCAAGACGAAATAATATTTTCTCAACACGTCATGAATCGAGAACTTGGCTAATAGGTTTAGTAAGAAAGCATAAAGCTTGTTCTCTAGCAAAAGAAATAATGAAAAATGACAATAAAGGTATCATTATATCTAATATTGATTATACAAATGGAGATCTTGCAGAATCACTTGTACTAAATAGATTAGGACTTATTGTGGCTGATGATTTTGCTACGTTTGATGATGATAAAATAATTTATAGTGGATATACTGTAAATTATGAAGATTATATAGACATAAATATATATAATGCTCAAAAGAAGCATTTAGAGGGTTTATATGATGATAACTGTTTCTAAAAATGAGAGTTAACTAATTATATTCAAAATTTTGTGATCTTTTATACAAGATTTGCAAATATATATTACATATTTGCTAATTACAACCACATTACCAGTTATTTTTTCGCAAAATATACATCTATGAATCCACCCTTCTATTGGTTTGTCATCATTGTAATGATAAATTTCATCCAATTTTTCCATATAAAATAATTTAATTAATAGAAGATTTTAATAACAAAAATATTATTCATTATATATATATATGGTGTTATTCTTCAGACATAAGAAATCAAAAAAAATAATACGTGATCATGATTTAATAAAAAGATTTGGAAAATATGATCCGAAATTATTCGAACCTATACAAGTTTGCAAAAAATATTTGGCTCAACAACTCAAAGATGAAGAGCTTGCAGATAAAATTTTAGCTAAAAGAACAGTGCGTCCATATACAAATTATTTATTAGATGGAACATTAAGTGCAAAAGCAAAAGACTTAAGTCCACTTCAGAGTATTAGAACATATCTTAAAAAAATTAAACCTCCAGAATTTCCAACTTTATCAAATGCTAATAAACAGAAGGTTGAGAAGATTGGAAAAATGGCTAAGAAAAAAATTCGATCTAGACAAATTAAAGAATTAGCTGAAAATGCACGTAACTTTAGTCATAACACAATAATGCATACCAAAATAACCCCTGGCCTTATTGCGCCTCATGGATGGGTGTTGAAATATGATTGGAACAAAGGACGACGAAATATATATATGGCTGAGACAATTATAAAGTTAATACCAGATGAACAAAAAAGATACATGACAAGAACCTTTCCAGCGACAAGCCGTGTCCTTTCTCATACATATTATGGACCTGTAAATGATGCTAAATTAAATACTTATACAGTGAAATCTCCATTTACTAGAGAAATGACAACACCTATAAGATTTAACAAAGCTTATAAAGAAAAACAACACAAGAACAGACAAGATTACAAAGGTAAATATGGCTTATTGAAGCAAATGATAAAAAATCATAACAAAACTTCAAAGGAAATTATAAGTTATTACGAGTAGTGAAAGATTATATTTTCATAGCATTGTGAATTTTTAATGGTATATTATTTAGTTTTATTTGTCTGTAATTATAAAATTTGAATGTATTACTATTATGTCTATTTAAAACATAATTATGGCGACAATGTAATGGTTGTACAATAGCTTTATTATTTATAGCATCCATTATAAAATAGTGGTCTTCAGCAAGCGAAATATTTTTAAATTGTTTTATTTTCCATATTGATTTTAAGCAAGCAATTGTTCCACACATCCATCCATTAGGTTCCCAAAGGTCATTATCATCTTTTTTTAAATGTTTATAAAAGTACTTATTTGCTTCATTGAAATAAATGGGGTTGATCAAAACAGTAAGATGAGCTTTTTTAGAAATAATTGGTTTAACTTGATATGATATACGTTGACAACCATGATAATCATCATCATCCCAATTAATGAATATTGTTCCTTTCCCATGTTTAACCGCCATATTTCTTTTATACCCTATTGATTTCTTTTTGGGCAAATAAATGTATTTTATATTTGGAACATCAATTGGTAATTTATATTGGTGAGGGGAATCATCAATTATTATTAATTCTTTGTTAGGATAATCTTGTTGTTTAAAAAATTTAATCGCACGTGGTATATATTTCTCACGTTTATAAGTTGGCATAATACAAGTTACAAGTGGTTGCATAATATATAATAATTTAAATTATGCGTTAGAATTGTAATTTTATTATCATTATTAATAATGCATCACACATTGTGATGTGGCTTTCATGGCCAAGTTTGGTAAGGCGCCTCACTTGTAATGAGGAGATCGTGAGTTCAAATCTCACTGGAAGCATAATACCTTTACATTACTAAAGTTATTATGGTTTCAATTATTCAGAATCATCACTATTTATCATTTCCCAATTTATTGGTAAAGTTTCTTTTTGAACAATTTGTTCATGAAACCAATTTGCACATGAAGGACATAACAAAATTTTATTTGATCCTAAACACCATGATTGAACATTAGATGATTTATAGCAATAACTACAAGAATTAACTAAAGCCTTATGAGGAAGTGTTACAAATGATTTCACACAATGTTTGCACATAGAAAAAAACATCATTCTTCCTTTAGTATTTTTCAAATGTAAACAAATTCCTAAACAATCATCATTATTACATGTGATACATTTAGCCATTTATAGTTTAAATTAAATTTGTTTAAGTAGAAATAAAATTTTTAAAATTTAAATTATGTATCAAGATGTCTATGAGTTTATAGATAACAATTTGAAAACATATAATGAAATTGAATATGTACATAAGCACAATAATGAATATAGAACATTATATATCATATTTGCTGGCGCTATTGATAAATTTGTATGTATATCATGGTTTTATGAAATTGATTATAATTGTTTATGGATTAAGGATACACAACCATATATGTCATATACAAATCCAGAATTCAGTATTTTGATAGACAAATATTCACAAATGTATAATAATGTAGTAATGTTCGGAATGAGTATGGGTGGTATTGGCGCATTAATACATAGTCAAAATATAACTAATTGTAATGCAGTTATTGCAATAGATTGTGAACCACGTGGAATAAATGAAGATGATGCCTTGAATTTAATTACAAACGTAAACAAATGTAAAATTCATTTGATTTCGTGTTCAAATCAAGATGAACAGATTTTTCACAACAAATTGGCGCAAAAATTTAATAATGTAATTATTGAAAAATGCCCCAGAAAAGAACATTTGAGTAATATACCATCTAAAAAATATTTAATAGCTTTATTTGATTTATATGGAAATATTCCTTATGATGCTTTTTATGTGAATGCTTGGGACAAAAAAAACGAAAAAGAATTTCAGTGGAATTAACAATTACTTCTTTAGCTTTCCTGGTTTATTGCCATAAAAAGTATATTCATCTATGCTTCTACCACTTCTCAGAGCTTTTTTAACTATTTTTTTAATAATTTCTCTTTTTACACGTGGTTTTAACTTTTTCACTCTATTTGTCTGTGAATCTACAATGGCAGAGAATAGTATGTTAGCTTCGTTTTTTGTAATAGTAGGAAATGGTTTAAAATTGGCAATTATTGTTGGTCGATTACATTTACTTTGCATTTATAATTTAAGAAAATAAAAAAATCTTTTTACTATTTAACTCCTAATTTTTTCATATAATTATAATTAGATATAGTTGCAATAAAAATATTTTCAAACGATTTGTACTTTTCTGAGTATGTTTTCTTGAATTTTTTGGACAATAAAGGATAATTGCAACTTGAAATATTAGGTTTTAAATGGTGTATAACTTGATGATTCAACCCATTAGTCATATAGTTCCAAAAAATGCTTTCTGTAGACCAATCAACGGTTTCATTTAATTGGATATTTTCAAAGTTTGTTTCATTATTATTGAATAGTGTTTTTTCATTAATATGACTTACAGAAAATATTATTCCATAAAACAATCCTATCAACATGTTATGAAACATGTAGAATAAGATTCCATATATATTTGATATAACTATTGGATATATGATGAATACTAAGAAAGATGGAATATTTAAAATGATATGATATATAATGTTTTGTTTTTTGTATATATATACTAACCCTTGTGCTCTTAACGAAAACGCACCTAGTGTAAATAGTAAATATTGATAAATATGTTGATATTTATGATACCAATAAACAGGCTGTATTTTCGTCATTCTAAGAAAAGGCATATTATCAATATCAGGGTCATCATTTTTATTTGTATAAATATGATGTTTTTTATTGTGTTTTTCTATCCACATTTCAGAAGATGAAAATACAAAATCATATAGATTTCCATAATATCTTGGAATTGCTCTATGACACCCTTCATGAGCAATTAAGCCTAGTTTATATTCTGAAAACGCAGATAGAAACAATAATGAAAAACTATTATGTTGAACTGCAGAAGTGAAAAAGTATATCAATGAAGTTATATGTAAACTTGTATCTAAACAATAAAAAATACTTTCATATATTGTCATTTATAATAACATTTTTATTATATTCTTTAAGTTTAGAAAAAATCAAAGTCTTTTTCAATGGCTAGAAATACAGGTTGCAAGGAAGATTCAATTGCAGTTTTTGCTGATGGTATTAGAGGTGTACTAAAATTTGACAAATGACAATCATTCATATCATGCGAAACATAATTGCGATCTATTGTTTGTTGGGAATTTAAAAGACACGCATAACAATCTATATATACAAAATTATATTTTTGAACCTCAATCTTTAGAATATTATTGAATTTCTTGTGCATTTGTGTTCGTGTTTCTAATGAAGGTACATCATAGTTTTCAATATCATCATGAGAAATATTCCATTTACGTTCATCATTAAGATATTTAATGAATGTCAGAAAATAATTATCACTAAAACATGGAGGAAAAATACTCATCACACAAATAATTTTGTTGGTATCATTTAAATTTCTAATAAATTCAATATAATATTTAACAACATTAAGTATATAGGCTTCAAAATCTACTGAGACTTGTATATTACGCAGATGATATAGAAATTCTACATCCACTTGACCAAATTTGAATATTACAATTTGTTTATCATCAGTTAAAGTTCCCCAGTTTTGATTTATATAACTACCATATCCCGAAAGCGAATTTGGATTACTTAGTCCTTTTGCTGAACCTGCAATGAATGCTTGAGATACACAATCAATATTATCAAAATCTTTTAAATGAAACGCATGTGAATCACCCAAAATAATTCCTTTCACCATATTATAACCTTATATTTTTGATTTAAAGTTTTATATTAAATACTAACATATAACAACTTGGTAAAAATGAATGATTTAAAAGAAATGCATAGATTTTTAGCAAGATTAGGTCGTTCATTTAAAAGAATTAGAAAAGACCAATTACAAATGATTAAAGATGTTAGAAACAATATTGAATTAGAATTACTATATCAGAGTTACATAATGAGAATTTTACCACAATTTGAAAAAATATGTTGTTTAAAAGACGAATGTAAATACATCAGAAAACGTATGTTAAAATTCTATTTTTAATTATTATTCAACTTCTTTCTATAACACATAAATTTATGAGCATTCTGTGGATTGTTTGTGCATTTAAATTCATCAATTGCATTTTGTCTGTGATGATTTGCACCTTCTTTATTTCATTGCATTATTTACATTCATTATAATATATCCTTAGATTAAATAACAGATGCTTCTTTAGTGGCTTCTATAAATTTGTTAATCAATTCTTGTTTGGATTTACTCATATTAATCAAAAATTTATCAGCTGATATATCCTTAGATGAACTTCGTTTTGAATAAACAGAATACCAATGATATATATCAACATTTTTCTCATTGTTTGGCATGTTTTCATGTGATTTATATCTTACTGCTCTACCTATTACCTGATCTAGTTGACTATTATTCCAAAATGGTTCCATAATATGAACTTCTCGAGTGCGTTTCAAGTCAAGACCTTCACTTCCACTTCTAGATAGACACAATACATCAAATTTTCTATTATTATAATCTTCAACAATTTTCTTTTTATCTTTAGCAGATGTAGAACCTGTAAATAGTCTGCTTGTGATATTATCTTTATCTAATAATGTTTGAAACATTTTTACACCTTTACTAATATAGTTTGAATACACAACAACTGGTTTATTTGCATTTTTGACTTTTTCTAACATTTGAAAAACTTTTGGAGAAGGTTTTCCTTTTACAACATTTGATATTTGACGAGTAGCTGATAAATAAGCATTAAGTTTAGATTTTTCCTTTGGTTTATTTTCATTTTCATTTATATTTATATTTACATATCCACCTGGTTTGTAATTAACTTTTAACATTTTTCTATCTTCATTAGTAAGCTGTTCTGCTTCAATAGCTCTATGTATTTTTTCTTGCTCAGCCGACATGACCACAGGTTTATAATATACAGTTTTTGATGGATAATTTGAAGAATTCTTATTTTCGTAGAATGATACATAATTTCCTAGTTTTTTAATATATTCCTTTCTATTTTTAATATCAGCAACTTGAATTGTTTGCTGATTTTGATATATTGTCAAACCAAATACCTTATATGGCACATTCACAACTTTAGTTGTTACTTCAATGTATTCTTGCTCAAATTTATCCTTATTTGTAGGAAATACATTTTCTCTTGCAATGATATTTATTAAAGATGCAATATCATTAGGTCTATTTACAAATGGTGTTCCAGTAAGTAAAATAATTTTTTCCGCCTTTTTAGAAGCATCAATAATATTTTTAGTATCTTTCCTATTAGTGTTTCGTAATCTATGAGCTTCATCAACAACTAAAACCTTATTTTTCAATTGTAGTTTGGTTTTTGCAGACATTTCAAATGACATTATCGTAAACTTTTTCTTGTTTGCGCCAAACTTTGCAATTTCTTTTTTATAATTATCTTTTAATGACGCAGGAACAATCACAATAACTTCTTTATCACTATTATGAGCCATAGCAATTGATGTGAGAGTTTTTCCACTTCCTAAGCCATGAAAAACAAGTAAACCTTTGCTATCTTTTTCTCTAATTACATTTCTAGATTTAGTTTGATGTTCTTTTAGATTAATTCGTTTCAAACTGCTCATACATATATATGCACATTATATTTGATATATAGAAAAACTTATTATTTTATTTTTTAACTAACGTATAATATAATGCCATCCAAGGAAGAAAAAGCAGCAAAAGTCTTATTATGATTTAAAAGAAGAGGCACAAAAAACCTATTATGATAACCTAATACGTGCACAGAATAAACAAATAAAACGTATAAAACGTAACAGATGCACAATCGAACAAGAAAGAAACAATATGAAAAAAAAATGGATATAAGTCAAAATAGATTAATACAGCTAACTAAGAACACTATAGAGAGAAGTAATAAGATGAAGCTTCAAGAAAATCTTATAAAACAAGAAAGAAATAAAGCAAAACTCTTTGAATCAGAAAAGCAAACGAAGGATGAAACAATACAGACACTACAAAAAGAGATAAAACGTATGCATAAACAGATGGAAGTTTAATAGTAAACAGATGACTATTATGCTTGAAAAAACCAAAATTCAAGGTAATTTAATAAAACTGTTTCAAAATTCTTTAAATAAATAGATGAATATTTATGCCTATGTTTTTATAACTTATGGTTTTTTGGATTTTTTGTGATAACAAATCACTTTATTTGATTTAACTTTACATTTGTAATCATATTTTTTTACTCTTTCTGAATATTTTTTCATAATATATTTATTATCATTTATTTTTATCAAATAGTTTATATTACGTACTTTTAAAATACAAATTTTAGTATTTCTTAAACTTTTACATGTTTTACTAATTTTAGGATTATTAAGTAAAATTTGAATACTTTTTGGTACACGAGTAAAAATATTACGTATGTTGGCTGTTTTTAAATTTGATAAATATGCAAAATTATTGAGGAAACTATTTTGACTCAAAGGTAATAATTTCTTAGAATTGTAGGTATTTATGTGAGTGATTTTATTGAGAGTTTTAGTTTTTAATTTACTAAGCAGTTTATGTAAAATTAATGTCCCTTCAGAATGTGCAGTTATTTTCAACTTTTGAATATTTTTGTATTTGTTTTCTATTAGGTAAATCAAAAAATCAACAGGGTTTATATCATTATGCTTATTTTCTTTTGTATCAAATATTGATTGTTTATTAACTTTATTTTCATGTAAATATACAATAATTGATTTTTTACTGTTCAAATTTGGAATAAAAATTTCTAACCTTTTATCCATAATATAGTAGTATAAAGATTTAAAATTTATAGAAACTTATGAATACAAGTTTTCTTGCAAATATTAATAAAACAACAGTATGTACAGTACTCTTAACATTAATAATAATTTATAAGGGTTATACTTATGAAGATAATTTATTAATACTAGCTGGAGGGATAATAATGGTATTAGATATTATCAAAATGAATATTGAAAAATCTAGTAAAAAAAGAGATAAAATTGATAATGAGGAATGGCATGAAATAAACGTATGAATTCAACGATCAACATGATACAACACATAAAATGTATTTTTAATTGAAGATGTTATTTTTTGATAAGTTGTAGGCCAACACCATAATGGCATTGGACAATTTTTAGCATAAAGATTATCAATTATGTGTTCTTTACAACATTCTAAACTCCAACCTGTATATATACCATAAGTATCACCAATATCAACAATATTTATATCTGACAATTTTTGAGATTTAACAAAATAAATATACAAAATATATTCAAAATGGTTATAATTTGATGCAAGAAATGTTATATCATTAAAATAATTAAAGAATGCTGTTAAATGAGTCGATTTATATACTGGTAAATTAGAAAACCAGAAGTAAATATCAACCCATTCTTCAATTTGATTGTCAATATTTAAAAGTTTTGCACATGTTTCATTAATTTGAGAGGGAGGATCTAGGAATGAACCTAATATATTAGGAAAATCACCTTCTTTTATTAAAACATCTGATGGAATATGTTTAATAAATACTGTTTCACAATCAAAACAGGCTATATAATCATAAGTATCTTTGAGAATATTCAATAATGTATATTTCTTATAAATTGCTTTATGGTGAATATTATCACATGGAATTATGTAGAATTTTACTTTTTGATAATTATGTGATATTGATAAAAGAGTAAGAACTTGCGATTCAGATTTAGTTGAACATGCAAAAATCAAAGGTATATGTTCATTATTTGTGTCTTTACGAGTTTGTAAAAGAGTAGCACCATAACTCAAATGTTCACCATAAATAGGAATTGCAAATGCAACAGATGGCATAAAACAAAACAAGGTTTAAAATTTTAAAAAATGACTAATGCATCAAATATAGAATCTAATTCATGTAAAAATGGTGAATTGTCTGATGATATCGTAGGTTTACCAGTGAGAGGTATTATAAATATTTTAGAATGTGACAATGAAATATAACGGGAAACAAAATCAAAAATAATAATCTTGTAGTTTATTGAATTATCATCAAAATAATTACATAATTTTAACATATGCAATTGATCAAATTTATTGGGAGATTTACCATCTAAAGTAAATCGTGAACAATCAGAAATTTCAGTAATATGTATAAATATTTTACATGTATCATCAAATAAAGTTTTTTTTAACCGTTCTAATCTACGATGATAACAACCATTAATTTGTAAATCATTAATTGTGTGATGTGGGTATAAAACATTAAAGTTTGTATCACAGACATTCATACCATTACTGCAAGTATTGAAATGTTCATAACATATAAATGAAGAATTATTATTTACTGTGAAAGTTTCGTTTTGTAAAATGTTTATAATAAATGAAATATTACTAAACATCCAATCAAAGGGAAATGCGCATTGGCGTAGATGATTTTTTTTAAGAAATTCTGTAGGTGCACACTGAATGCCTAATGGTATATAAGTATTTGATTGTGACGATATTATATTTTTTGAAGTTATAATTGATGGAATATTACGATTTAGCTTACAAAACTTGAGCTCTTTATATGGAACACCATGCAATAGTAAATGTGTATAGTGTATATTATGAATTGTTAAAGGGGATTCTGTAATTTCCTGTAAATTTAAATTTTCAATAGATGATATTTGATTACATATAATATCTGCATTAGGTTTAGTACAATGAAAACACATATCCCAATCTTTGAATACTAACTGTTCATACTTATAAAACAAAGACATATTAATAGAAGTATCATAAGTAGCATCAGGACGTAATTTAAAAACATGCGTAATATTAGGCATACGTTCTTGAGCCCATTTCCAAGCCTGGTGTTCTATTAGACTTTGAAAATACAAGTATGATGCTTCATTAAGTTTTTTTGTTGAAATTATTGCATGGATATCTTGTGAATTATAATAACTTATATGACTGTTTGGAAATACTTTTCTAATCGCTAAGTCTAATCTTATAGTGCAAAGATCACCTGTGCGCAAAGAAGCATCCGTTTGCCATGGAAAATTAATATGAGGATCTAAATAAAAAAAAACTTCATAATACCGCTGAGTAGCATTTGAGTATAATTTAATGAAATCAAGTATATTTTGAAGGTTTTCCGTTAGTGAACGACATTGACCAACTATCAAAATAGCAGTATTACCTGAGCGATTTTCACATAAATCAAAGTGACCTTTATTACATACATCTAAAGTGGATTGATACAAAGAAGTATCCATAATGAAAAATAAAGTTTTTATTTGTGCGATTGATACGATATATTTTTATGTTAGGTACACTAAATATGAATGTTATAATACCAATAGGAGGAGTTGGAAGTAGATTTCAAAAGCACAATTATGAAGAACCAAAGCCATTGATAAATGCACTTACAAAACCTATGATTACATGGGTAATAGATTCGTTAGTTGGTTATGATTATGAATTATATATTGCATATAACAATGTATTAGAAAAATATAATTTTGAATCAATAATCAAAACATTGTATCCAAAACATCAAATCAAGATGATGAAATTGACAGTGCAAACTAAAGGTGCAATTGATACTATTAATAAATTATGCGACATCATTAATAATGAGAATCCAGTATTATGTATTGATTGTGATACCTTTTATACATGTGATATTTTAAAACATACAGAAAATATAAAAAATGGTGTTATTGCATTTGAAGATAGTAATATATATGAAAACCCACCATATTCTTATATAACATTTGATAAAGAAAATGAAATTAGTAACATTGAAGAAAAGAAAAAAATATCAAATTATGCTTGTTCAGGTGCATATAAATTTCAAAATAAGCATATAATTAAAAGATATTACCAAGAATATGAAACACAAGCTGAAGGAGAGTTATATACATCAAAATTTATAAGATATTTGATTGCAAGAGGTAAAAAGTTTAATAGTGTCATTATAAATGCACAAAAAGTTCATAATCTAGGAACTCCTCTTAATTTGCAAATATTTTGTAATAATTATCCCATTAATTCTTTGTATGATATGCCAAAAATAGATGCAAAAAGAATATGTTTTGATTTGGATAACACACTTGTCACATCACCTGAAACAAATGGAGATTATACAACTGTATTACCAATAACAATAAATATTAATATGTGTAATTATTTGAAAAAATTAGGTCATTACATAATCATTTATACTGCAAGAAAAATGAAATCTTATATGGGAAATGAAGGAAAATGTATCGCAAATGTTGGAAAAATTACATTGAATACCCTAGATGAATTTCATATACAATATGATGAGATTTATTTTGGAAAACCATATGCAGATTATTATATTGATGATAAAGCTATTAATGCTGCTCATAATTTGGAAAAAGCATTGGGTTGTTATACCAATGTAAGTCCAAGATTTTTCAATAAAGTAGAATTAAATACATATAAAACAATTATCAAAAAATCTAGAAATGAACTGAATGGCGAAATATATTATTATAAAAATATTCCATACGAAATAAAAGATATGTTTCCAGTCTACTTTGGTAGTAAAAATGCTTATGAATATGAAATTGAATATATAGAAGGTATATCATTATCAAAACAATTAATGAGTAGTAAACAATTTGTACTTGACATATTACCAGAGGTATTTGAAAGTATTAATCGATTTCACAAACTAGAATACAAAGATACAAAACAAATAAGAATTGAAGGGTTATATGCTGAAAAAATAGAATCAAGATTTATTGATAATTTTGAGACATATGGAAACATTGAAGATAGTAATGATATCTATGAAAAATTGATGAACTACTTTGAAACTTCTAAAATATCCAAAATATGTGTAATGCATGGAGACCCTGTATTTTCAAATATTATTGTGAATATGTTTGGAAAATTTAAATTCATTGATATGAGAGGATGTGTCGGAGACCAACTTACAATTTTCGGAGACATGTTTTATGATTATGGAAAGTTATATCAAAGTATAATTGGATATGATTATATTTTAAATGATCAAAAGATAGATTATCAATTTGTAAATGAAGCAAAAAAAATTTTTGAAAAACAAATAAATAATGAAAAATATATACAACATATAAAAATGGTTACGGCAAGTTTAATATTTAGTATGTTACCATTACACGATGATAAACTTAAAATAACTAAATACATTCAGTTGATTAAACAACATTGTATATTATAAACTTTTCATATCTGCAATTGTTTTCCCCCATATAGCCCATAATATCACTGATAAAGCAAACCCTAACGTAAAACCTACTATACAATTTTCTGATCCTTTCAATGAAAATACATTTCTTGTTACAAGAGGACCTATAAAGTATGTTAAGATAGAATAGAATATCATAGTCATAATTGTGTACATATTAGACAAATGCATAGTAATATTAGTAAATATTATTTTTGCCTTATTTAGAAGTATAATTAATATTATTTACCAAACCAAATAAAACAATTTTGTTTTTTTCTATGTTTCTTTTCTGAATACCAACCATTGAATTCTTTAACTATAATAAAAATATTTTATAAAATTATTAGATGTTGAGTAACATAGTAATACTATATTTATTAAAATATTCAATTATAGCTATAACGTTATTAACACAAACAAAGATGACATTAAAAAAAGCAACAACTATTTCATATATTATTTTTATACCTTTTATACTAATAGCTCCATATCTTATTATCAATTCTAAATTTTACTGGCTTTTATTACCAGGAGCAATGTTATTTTTCTCAATTTTATCAATTTTGCTAAATTTTTTAAGTATATATGAAGATAAATCAAGATTTTCTGAAGTTACAGGATATGATCCAAAAACAAAGGAAATTTCCACTTTAAATGTAAATAATGAACAAGTAGATAGATATGGTAATCTAACATCAAGAAAACCTGCTCATTGTATAGTGCAAATGTATTTTCCATTTTTGCCAGATAGATGGGTTACATTACGCAAAAATGCTTTGATTACTGGAATTATATCACATGTAATGGGTTCTTTAGCACTTTATATGGCAGGTATTAGTTTTATAGAGAGTAAAAAAAGCATGAAAAATACTTTTGGATGGAAATTATTTGCAGCAACAATTTGTGTTTTAGGAACTTATGGAATATATAATTTAACAAAAGACGGAGGTCCAAGTGATTTGCGTAAAAAAGAAAATAAATGTGCATACAATAGAATAATGGCAGATTCAAACAGAACTATTGTAAATTTTATTGTATCATTTGTCGCAATTATAGTTAGTTGGCAAGGTTTGATTAATTTAGTACCAAAAGGTAAAAATTTAGATGATTTGAAAAAAATTTGGATAATATTTCTTCCATTATATATACTTAAATACTCTATTTTCAATCTTCAAGGTATTTTACTAATTATAACTTCTGCATTAGATGCTCGAACAAATCAATTAAATTTAGTTGGTCAACTTGCACCTGGTACATCACAAGAATTGGATTTACCTCCTTGTTTTAATTAAACCTACATGCTCTTTTTTGCTGATATTATTTTATCATTTTGTATATAGTAATATATTAAGTAATAAAATATTTTAGTATAATAGTATCATGAATTGTTGCAAAAATTGTTGCAAAGAATTTAAAACAAATTGGCAACTTCAGAGGCATCTTAGTAAGAAGTTACCTTGTAAAACTAGTGAGTCAATAAAGTGTTTAAATGAGTCAAAGGTATATCATGATTATTGTAAACAAATATCAATGTCAAATCCAATGAAAGATGATAATGATATTGATGTTTTGGAAAAAGAATTAGGAATTCAATCAACAGAAACTACTAAACACAAATGTAGATTCTGTAATTATGAAAGCCCAAAAACATCAAATGTAAAGCGACATATGTTATCATGTAAAACAAAAATTCAATACAAAGAAAAATTACATGAAATGATTGAAACTAAGAAAAACTTTAATATACAAATAACAGATAATAGACAGACAAATAATAATACTGTAACAAACAGAACAACAAATACTACTAATAATTTAGATATAACAATATATACAATAACTCAGGAACAATGGGATTATATGCGTAATAAAATACGTGAACTTCTAAATAAAGAGGGTAATCTTAAAGAAAACATAGAAGATTATATACGTAAACATAATGATCCAAACAGAAAAAATATTTTTGATTAATGACATTACTTTTTTTTCATGAACTCTGTAAAAAAAATATTTTTTTCAAATATTTAAAAATTATCTTTCCAGTCTCTCTCTCTCTGCACATGTTGCAACGTTTTTTTGTTGTTTTTGTTGTTTTTTTCAGTAAGATTTCAGTAATAAAAATAAGGTTTTATAAAAATGTTGCAAAAAAATAGTAAAAAATAACACTTTTAGAGTCATTTCAGTAAGAAAATAAAATTTACAAAGTCCCTCAGAATCCATACTTTTTCCCTCAGAATTAATACTTGCTTCCTCAGAATTAATACTTTTTCCCTCAGAATTAATACTTGCTTCCTCAGAATTAATACTTGCTTCCTCAGAATCCATACTTTTTTTGAATTATGCATGTGAAAAATGCTTGAATGAATTCAAAAAATCCTTGAATTTCTTGAAAAAATGCTTAAAATGATCAAATATGCATGTCAAAAATGCTTGAATGAATTCAAAAAATCCAAGTATGCATGTGAAAAATGCTTGAATGAATTCAAAAAATCCAAGTATGCATGTGAAAAATGCTTGAATGAATAATTATGAATATTCAAAATTTAAATTATTGATTAATAATAATGAATAAATATTATCATTTATTAATTGGTATATTAATAGGTGATTTTATTGTAGCATCTGCACATTGGTTTGAGGATAATTATTTATATTATGATATTAAAATTAACATACCTATCTTATCTGGGATAATAAATGATATTTCAAAAGGAAATGATATGCATCATTATGTTCCCAGACTAATTACACAAAAAAGTTATTTAGAAGCAATTATGTCTACTGTAAAATTCTTACCAATTTTTTTAATTGTATATTTATGTATTCCTAGAAGAACAAAGACAGCAAATATCATGATTTTCCTTGGAATTAGTTTTATGATTTTAATTAGTGAAATAACACATCGATGGACACATTATAGAAATTGTGAAAAGAATAACATTATAAGATTATTGCAGTCTACAATACTTGTTTCATCAAAGGAACACAATAAACATCATACCGATGAGAAAGCAAGTAGATTGTATGGAGTGATTTTAAAACATTCAAATAAATTTTATGATTTTATTGGTATTTGGGATTTGTTAGAATCAATAATTCCTAATTTATGTAAAAAACCAAATTATTTTCCAAATAAACCAATATTAGAGCAGTGTCCTTACAAAATGACAGAAGATGAAAAAAATATGTATAAACAACAATTACATGAAATTAGAACAAAGAATAAGATACCTAAATGTTATACTTGATCAAAAATCCAAGTATGCATGTGAAAAATGTTTGAATGAATCAAGTATATTTTGGATGAAATATTAAATAAATAAGTATATGTTAGAATATATATTTGCTTATTATTTATTTACTTTTGAACAATATTTATTACATAAACTTCAACACAACAATGATTATTACAAAACACATCTTACACAACATCATAATTCATATGATAAAAATGATATTACAATAGTTAAAAGAATTAATAGTTTATATGAAAATCTGGATTTATATTTTTATGGGAATATCTTATGTATAATTTCAAATTATAATGTTTTAAAATTTAATTTGGTTTGTTTTCAATTAATAATAGGTTACCTTTCATATTATTTTCATAATGAATATCATAATAAAAAATCAATTTGGTTAGAATATCAATTTTTCAAATATTTGAAACGAAAACATAGTTTACATCATAAATATTGTAAAAATTATTTCTTATTAGAACCTACTTTTGATATTATATTTGGAACATATAAATAACTTTGTTGCAACATTTTTTTGTTGTTTTTGTTGTTTTTGTTGTTTTTGTTGTTTTTGTGTGTAGTAAGGTTTAAGTATAAAATATATATATGTAATATAATAAGATAATGTATTGTTGTAAAATTTGTTGCAAAGAATTCAAGACAAAATGGCAACTTGAGAGGCATTTGAGTAAGAAGATACCGTGTAAAGAATCTCGTGAGAATTTAGAGGATGCACCTCAGAATCCATACTTGCTTCCTCAGAATCCATACTTAGTTCCTCAGAATCCATACTTAGCGCCTCAAAATTTGGATGAGGAATATTGCAAATATTGTAATAAATATTTCAAGAGAATGGATAACAAAACAAGACATGAGCAAATATGCAAAGATAAAGATGATTATGTAAGAAATATGGAATTGCAATTAAATATTGGGATACCAAAGGATATACCAAAGACTAACTGTAGATTTTGTAATCATGTAAGTAAATCGTTATACAATCTTCCAAAACATGTGAAAGTGTGCAAAGAGAAGGAGAAATACAAGGAGAGGTTAGAGATGATGATTAGGAACAAAGAGGTGCAAAATGTACAAACGATAAATAACAATACGATTAATAATACGATTAATAATAACACGATAAACAACAATACGATAAATCTAACTGTAAATTCGATAGGATGTGAGAATATGAATTATATAAATACAAATATGATTAAGAAGTTACATAGGAATGCGTTATCGAACAGTGAGTTTATGGCAAAGACATTAGCGATTATACATGCGGATGAGAATCATCCGGAGAATCACAATATAATATATAATAATCGTAGGTCAGATATGGCATTAGTGAAGATGAATGATAGGTTTGAATATAGTAATGTGGATGTGGCGATAAGTAAAATTTTGAATAATTGGTTAGATCATTTGATATTTACGGAAAGATATGATGATTTACCGAATCATATCAAGAAAAAGTATGAAGAAATAGGGGAAGATGACAAATTAGCGAATAGCATAATAAAGACACATATATATAACAATAGCAAAAGGGTAAAACATAAAAAAACGTTAGAATTTAGTGAATAGGGGTTAACAAATATACTTTATGTTGTTAAATTTATAATTTAAATATATATATGTATATTGTATTATTAATTATATGCATTTTAGTTATTTATTTAAAAAGCAGAACACCTGTTAAAAAAACGTATAAAACATGTGAATCAAAACGTCAAAACATGAAAAATATTTTGGAGAAACATAATATTTCTAAATCAAAAAATGCTTCAAAATGGGATTTATATATTCCATGTGGTTACAATAAGGTAGAATCAGAACTGAAAACAATTAAAGTAGACAATGATAATCAAATCGTCTTTGGTATAAGTGGATGTGATAAAGTCGTAAGTAAAAACAATCTTTGGACAATTTTATCAAATACTTATGGCAGACAAAAAGCATGTACACTTATGCCGGAAACATATGTTTTGAATAATATACATGATATGCAAAAATTCAATAAGGATTATGATAAGAATAAAGTTTATGTGTTAAAAAAGCCCTTGCAACGCAAAAAAGGAATACATATAACTAATGACCTGTCAGTTATTTCTAATGCTAAGAATGACGGTTATAAAATTGTCCAAAATTTTTTGAATAATATGTATATTATTAATGGCAGAAAGATGAATATTAGAATATATGTGGTTATTAAATGTTTGAATGGAAATGTAACAGGTTATATTCATAAAGAAGGAAAATGCATTTATACTATTCAAAAGAGTAACAACAATAAGTTGAATTTTGATAGTAATATTACAGGTAATAATAAAACTAATTTGGAAATTTATCAAAACAATCCACTTACTCTTGAAGAATTAAGACAATATTTTCATCAGAAAAATTATAATTATGATGAATTTTTTAATAAAATTAAGCATATAATATCTTTAACCATAAGTGCGTGTGCACCTTATTTATGTAAACTCAAACGTTTATCCAAAAATACAACATTTCAACTATTTGGAGCTGATATTATTTTTGATAAAAATTTAAATCCATATTTATTAGAATTCAATAAAGGGCCGGATATGAAACCAATTACTCTAAAAGACAAATTAACCAAAGAAAAAGTTAAAGAGGACTTACTTGGCATTATTAATTTAATCAATAATAATAACAATGGATTCATGAAATTAAATATACACAATGTGTAATTTAATGTAGAATAATTTCAAAGATAGTAGTATGAATTTTGAGGTAAAGGAGAAAGTATATTTAGTATATGAATTTGATATAATGAATAAGGATGTAAAATATAAGATAAATAATTCTGCAAAAGTTCCAAAGGGTTATTTTCATAGGGTAGGATATTACATGCAATTACAACATTACATATATGGGAATCAATGGGTGTATACGGAATTTGATGCGTTTACGGATGATGTAAGGAAAATAGGTATTCCTGAAGCAAATGGGAAGGAGTGGGTATTTGCAAAGGATATAAATAATTTGGTAGTAAAAAGCAGTGATGGTGCATTAGTGAATAAGTGTAAGAAGAGTGGTAGGATGATATTTAGTGCATATAATTATAATGAAATAGATGATATATACAAGTGTATAGGGGATTATGGTACGATGCAATTAAGCAGTAATGAAGGGGTGATATGGGCATATAACAATATAAATAATGATATATGTGATATTGGTATTGGGACAAATATAAATGAGAAAATGTACAGAAGGGATTGGACGTTTGCACAAAATGGGGATGAATATAGTATAAAACATATGAAAGTGTATATAATATATAATGAAGTAGGACATCATAATGAAATAAAAGAGTTAGATATATGTAGGATAAATTTGAGTGGGATTGCACATGGGGACAAATTGAGGTATAATGAGAGGACAAAAGATTGGGGGATAACACAAATTGAATATAGAAAAAATAAAGAAATGAAAAATTTACCGAATTTTATAATAGTATTATCTGGACAAAGTAATAGTCAAGGGTGGAATGCGGAAGTGGAAGAATGTAATTGGCAGGATAAATTGCATGAAAGGATATTTGGATATAATGTGGACGAATTAAGATGGGAAATTGCTGATTTAAAGACGCAATCATTAGGATCATCATGGTATAGAAAGCCGGGATGGCAATCTTTAGCGTTTCATATGGCGAGAAGATTAGTGGAAGCATATGTGGATATAAGGCCTGGAATAATTAATTTAGGGATTGGGGGGCAATCGATATGCAGATGGGTGAAATATGAACAAGGGGATTTATGGTATAAATTTAATTGTGAGAGAGCATTTGCGGTTGGAGTATGTCAAGGGGATGTGTTTGATATGCATAGTAAGTATATAAATGATGCATTAAATTTGTGTGAAGGGAAATGTAGGGTTGATGTGATATGTTGGCATCAAGGGGAAAGTGATAGTGATTTACTAGGAGGGAATTCGGAATATTATAAAGAAAGTTTGCAAAGAGTAGTTGAACAATATAGGTCAATAATCTGGTGTAATGAGGATACACCATTTATTGTTGGAGAGACGACGAGTGAGGATAGGAATATAGAGTTAAGAGAGGTTGCAGCGACAAATAATAAGATGAAATGTGTAAAAATAGCTGATTTAACAAGACAAAAGGAAGATAGGATCCATTTTGATTGCAAAGCACAAAGGAAATTAGGTACAAGGTATTTTAAAGCGTTAAGGAGTCTATATGATGATTAGTTTACATATGAAAATAAAATTAAAGAAAGATGTATAATGAAAAGGTTTGTGATAATGATTTTAACATCGGGTAATATAGATATATTAGAGATTAGTATATGGGCGGCGGAGATGCAGATTGAGAAAGATTATGATATATATGTGATAGTTAACAGTACAAATGAGGAATATTATGATGAAGTGATAAGTATGTGCAACAAGAAATTTTGGGGGAAAATAAAGAATATAATTAATACAGAAAGTAATGGGAAACCTGGAAAAGGACACAATGAGGTATTAAAGATTTTTTCACAAACAAGATATGAATATGTAGTAATATGTGATGGGGATGACTTTCTATATTCGACGGCGTTATATAGGATTAAAAAGGTATTAGAAGAAAAAATGTATGATGTAATAATGTTGATGGGGAACTGTTCGAGACTAAGATTATCTGGATATGAATGTGAAACGGAAGGTGTAAATGGGAATATATTGTATAAATGGAGTGATAAGATTAATATAGAAAACAATTTATATAACTCTATAGATACAGAGTACAATAATGCACTTGCAACGCCATGTAGATTTGTTGTGGCAAGTAGGAAGTATGTTAGGGATAACTTAAATATTTATGATGAAAAGATGTATATATATGATGATTATAATGTATTTTTGAATGTATATGATAATTACATAAATCAAAAAAATGAAATATGTTTTATGAGTGACTCATATATATATTTATATAACTATAAAAATGAGGGGTCTGCAAGTAATACGTCAATTGAGCAAAAACAGAGAGCAGACCATGAAAGATATAAAGAATATGATATATCAAAGTTAGATGTAAGTAAAGTGAAAATAAAAGTGAATAATTTATTAAATGAAGAAGAAGATAAATATAGTGAATTATTCAAAAAGAAAATAAATAAAAAATGTGTTTTATATAACTTGAAAAAGGAGAGATATCATGAGACAAAGGTAGAATACACAGACATTCTAATAATAGATAATGGGATGGAATGGAATTACAATACGATTAATGAGAAATCATTAAGAGGGACGGAAAATGCAATATATCAATTAGCGATGCAATTATCAAATGGGAGAAATACGGCTGTATTAACAAAAGGAGGGATTAAGAAGAGGATAAATAATAATTTAGTGTTTGATGATATCAATAATCTTACAAAATATGAATGTAAGATAATGATACATCAAGGATGGGCATTAATAGATATAAAAAATAGATATAAGAATGTAAAACATATTCTATATTTGCACCATGATATAAATGTGGAATATATGAAAACAAGTTTCAAAAAGAGTGATAATGAGAATATTTGGAAGTATATATTTGTAAGTAAATGGCAAAGGGACAGATATATTAAATATTTTAATGTTGAAAAGGAAAAGTGTTATGTAATGCAAAATGGAATTAATCCAAAATTTATAAAAGAGCCAAAAGAGAAAATAAAAAAGAATCATCTAATATATGTAGCAAGTCCATATAGGGGGTTAATAAACTTAGTACCAATGATGAATGTGATTATGAAGTATATACCTGATATAAAATTGAGAGTTTTTTCTGGATTTTACATTGAGAATACTAAAAATGAAGAAATAAAAATGGATTGTTTTGAGAACATGGAATTAAGTAGATTAGATAATTATTATAAAAAAATATATATAAGTTTAATAAAACATGAAAATATAGAATTTTATGGAAGTGTGTCCCAAAATGCATTGTTGAAGCATTTAAAAGAAAGTATGATTTTATTTTATCCATGTACATATCCGGAGACGTGTTGTACATCTATAGTGGAAGCAATGGCGTGTCGTTGTTTTGTGGTATCATCTGATATTGGAGCATTGAGAGAAACTTCAAATGAAAAGGCGTATTTATATGATCCATGTATAGAATGGGTGAATGAATTTAATTATAGTGTTGAAGAAGCTGCAACAAAACCAATAAATGTGTCAACATTATCAGAAGCTTATACAAAGGAAATATTAGAAAAAACAATAGAACTTCTTCAAAAATATTATAGTGAAGAAAGTCAATTGTATCTAGATGAACAAGAAATGTATGTGAAAGAAAATGGAATGTGGGAAGAGAAAGTAAGGCAATTAATAAATGAATTAAATGCTTGATATTCAGTTGTAATCCAGGATATACCACGTGGAGGTAATCAAGCTCATATCCCAACCCCAATATGGGGAAAATCATTTTAAATATTTACATTTTTGGAGAAATGATTTTTTAATATTCAAAGTTATTCTGCATTCGCTGGGGGAATATTTGGAGTTACACTTGCTACAGGTTTTTGTCCGAGTGCTTTTAATGCATTTAATTGAGAAGTAACTTTATCATGTACTGGTAAATCAGCTTTATCTTCACAATCAGCATTATTCTTAGAAGTTTCATATTTGTTCACAAGGTCAATCTGGTTTCTGTAGCTATCTGGATCTATTTCGTCAAGGTTTTTTAAGAAATCTCGATAAGATGACTTATTCTTTTCTATCTGTGCAGAATATTTCTTTGATTTTTCAGTCTCTTTACCATGTGAAGTAGCTTTTCCATAATTACCTAGACAAACAGCTGTATAAGCACCTTGATGATAAGCTTGCTTCTCAAATTGCTTCATTAAATCAGGATATTGTTTTTTCAATTGTTTAATATTAGAAGCTGTGGGAGCTAAAGTTTCTTTGAGTTTATCATGATCTTCCTGAAGCTCGTCAAATTTTCGTTTGCGATTTTCAGAATTAATTGTAAGCTCAGATATTTTAGAATCTTTATCATTATTTGCACATTTTAGGTTCTTAATTATAGTATCTTTTTTCTTAGAAAGATTAACTTCTTCTTCATAAAGATAAGAGGTCAATTCTTCTCTGCTTAAAGCTTCAAGCTTAACTTTCCAAAAGCGGGAAAGATTTACACGGAGTTGTTCTTCAGAATTTGAAGTACTCATTGCAATCTGTCTGTTCACTAATATTAGTTATATTTGTTCTTTAAGTAGTATTTAACTATATTATTTTATTATTTTGTTGACTATGTTATGGATAATGTTAGTTAT
>MDTC01150661.1_pt1 | contig 49990 bp, 18 predicted proteins | sample 811181 | NCBI WGS metagenome assembly MDTC01 (sample SAMN05326644, study PRJNA326480) | marine metagenome | isolation source: seawater | place: Pacific Ocean: North | collected 2011 | reverse complement strand
GCTACAGATTCAATTCTTCAATGATCGTCAATTTATCAGACTAGACAGACCGTACGAATCGTTTGGAGGATTAAAGAAAGCGCATTATGACGAAGTGCCTCTAGAAGAAGATAATTATTCAATTAGTGGACTGAAAATGCATTCGTATCCTAATAATGTCAAAGACACTTGTGATATTGTTTACATTTCTGGTATTCATGGATTTGAATCTGATAATACACCAACAGGAAATTATGTAACCGGTATGCTTGATTTATACGCAGAAGCTGGAACAGGAGTTATTAACTTAAATTTCAATAAGGATATTAATTTAGATGACAGAAATAAACATAATATTTATCTTAGTAATTTTTCATCTCCTAACAATGATTTAGACTTGCCTGTAGTTGGACAGTATAAAGATATAACCATAGTAGATAGCGATAGTTTGCAAATCAATAATACATTTTTTATGCCTGACAGTGGTGTTCAAATATCTTCTGCCAATTCGAGAACTGGCACATTTAGTTCCAATATAAATAAGGGACATGGATATATAGAAGAGATGAACACTATTATAAATAGAGTTCCTATAGAATTTAATAACATATACAAGAAATGGCATATAGAAGATCATCTAGTTGTCGATAGTACTGCAAATCGTAGGCCTAGAGATTATGTATTCGACGTTGTTAGTGTTACTGGAAATAGAATATCCGTTAAAGATGATAAAAATTATTTCTTAAAAGAAGTCGGACGAGCTGATTACTACGATCACTCCATCAAAGCAGAATACAGAACTAATGGTATAACTTTTAGCGGATCTTTGTTTAATAATCATAAAAATATCTATGATATTAGATATGACTTGAAAAATTTTAATTATATCTATGACAAACTTCCATTTAAGTATGAACATGCCACAAACAATTTTTCATTCACCGCAAAGTCTGGTGTGGTCAATCCATTTGATAATTTAGTAGTAAGCTTTCCTACCGGATTCTCATATTCTTCTGATCCAATCAATGTTTTAATTGATCAAAACATGCTTGTTCCACAAACAGGTTTGTTAGACACAGAACCAAATAAAGATATGGTATTACTTGAAAGTTCCAAAGCGTATGGTAATACTACTTTAGTGGAAAATATTTCTTTTACGGGTATTATGAGTGTTGGTAGAGATGCTCAGGGAACATGTAATATAAATAACAATTTAACTAATAGATTACAAAGCGGGTTATTACTTAATTACAATGATAGTGACAGATATGGATATGAGGTAGACTCTATTGTAGACGGTTTTACTTTTACTGGAGTGATACCCAAAAATCATAATGTTATTTCTACAAATATCACGGGCGAGATTGATATTAATCATATAGGTCACGCATCAATATTTGGTACCGGTAGAAATGTTTTTTATACTGGAACAAGAATTTTAAGAGAAGCCACAAGTGGTGACATAGGCTACACTGAGTATTATTGTATAGATACTAATATCGATAATCTTAGTCCTACGACCGGTATTAGTGGAGTTGGCTCTTTAAGTAATCCTTTCTACTACGACATAAAAAGTAGAGATCAGGATAATTATCTAGAGTTTATATATCTAGGTCAAAATAGTAATGCTATTAGATTAAAAGGCTCATATAGTATCAGCGGAGCCCAATTATTAATTTACAAAACTACTTTTGAAGAACAAGTAGAAAGACATCGTGATTATATTAATTTACGCACACCAATCGCTGATAGTCTAATATTCTCAGACCAAAATGCTCCTAGTGGATCACCAAGACTACATAAAAATCTGGATCTTACTCTTGATGTAAAAAGATTTGATAAAATTAAAATAAGAGTTAATAATAATGATGAGACAGCTGAACATTTTGATAATAACTTTTTATTAAAAACACAAGTATTGAATAATGTTACGATCAAACCGTACATCTTAGATCAAGATATGATTTTGAATACTGGAACAGATTACTATCCATACATTAATCCTCAAGAACCTGAATTGGTATATACCCCTGTACCTACTTTAGATAGTAATGATTGTATTGATTGTGATACTCAACTACCACAGTACATTCCTTCTATCGATCCAAATTATTCTGTTTTACTAAAACATGATTGGCACATCTTGCCCTATATTAAAACTAATAATTTCTATTGTGATATAGACAGAAAGAACGAACAAGTTTTCTTTAATGGTAATATTCTTACCATGTCTAAATTCAACACAATAAAGCCATTCTTGCTCAAAGATGATGAGTTTATAATAGATAAATTTAATAATATAAATATATCAGATAGTGGTGTTACAAAGCATGTAAGTAAGTTTAACCCAACAAATCAAACAAGTTTAGTTAGCGGTATATCTATAGAAGGCCCAAGATCTATTCCTCCTAGAGTAGGTTCTATGAGATGGCATTTACTTTACGAAAATGCCTATAGACATCAAATGCCTTTAGGAGTAAGTCATAACGCGGCTTTGCCAAACAAAGGAACTATCAGTTTTACTAAAACTACCTCTGGTTCTATGAATGTTTTAGATTATAATAATATTCATTACCATACTTACGGAGGTACTACTTCTCATTATCCTTTAGATAATCAGGGTAGATTTGTACAACCTCCACAGACAGGAACTTATAAGGTTGCTTTTGATGTAGATACCTGTATGTCAGGAACTCTGTGTGTAAGAATATCTGGTCTGACGGAAGCTGCATATACAGGTGTTAGTCCTGGACAAACAATGTTTTTTGATTTCGATGATGAAGCTCCTTCTTTAACACAATCTTATTCTATCACAGATTTACTTTCTCCTAATTGCTTGACTATAAACCCACCCTTTGATCAACAGCTAATCGGTAAATCTGGTTTAGTCTATATTATAGACAGCACACAACACATTAAAGGTAATTTAAATCCCAATCTCAACAATGGACTAACTCAATCAAACGGAGTAATGCAAGGATTGAGTAGTACTAATAAAAAGATATTTGATTATTATGACCATGATAGTAAAAGATGGAAGCACACAGTACATTTCTTGGGAGAGCAGCCTGCCTTAACTGGTTATGATATTAGTTTATCGTCTAGAGCTTCTAGATTTTATTCTATTAATGATCAAAAAATTAAAATAGATAAAATACAATATACTTTTGATGATCTTAATAGTTTTCAGGATCTTGGTAGTAGTCTAAGTATTCCTGATAATGTTGGAGAAGTTACCTTCAAAATTACAACGCTTAATGGTGATCAGAGCCTATTTGACATACAAAGATATAGCGTTCCTACCGTATCGATGTCGGGGATTACCATCTATAGTGCAGAATTTAATCAGCCTGGTTATTTTGGTTGGCATGGTAGTGGTTGGGATTTAGGTATAGTATGGCGGCCACCTAAAGAGGACTACACGAACAAGAATGTTGTATTAAGAGTATCTGATCTAACAGGAGATACAGATAATCTATTCAGCATTTCTAAATACAAAATACCTGAAATTACTAGTTTTTATCCTACCGGTTATGTTGCCAGTGGCAGTAAATGGCAAGTCGGTTTCGATATTACTAAACTTGATGTAGATACAGAACTTCAAAATGGTGATTTATTTATACAACTAGATAACGCTCCCGATCCTAATAATTTCCAAAAATTTCATCAAGATGCTAAATCTGTTATGTTTTCTGGAGATACTACAGGTGCTGAAACTGGAATATACAATTTACAATTAACAGTCAAAGATATTTCAACTACTCCATATGTCACTTTAGGAATTGCTACAGGGGTTTTGTCTGTGTTAGATCACATGGCCAATCGTCCATCTTACAATGTTGAATTTAATAATATGGAGACCACATATTATATTGATTTAGACGCTCAGAACCAAGTTAAATTTGACATACCTGCTGATTTAGGTCCTGTGCCTTCTGAAGTTACTAATAACTTTAATATTACATTCAATACTAGCGATAAATATTCTTTAAATTTAGATTCCGCTGGGTATAATTATGATACTGATAGATTTGAAATTATCGCTACTCCAAAAACAACAGGTACAAGTCCTGTTTTTGTAAATACATCAAATAGATTTGTCAATCAGTCTGTAACAGTTTCTATAAAACAGCCTGTTTATGATGAATTTGGTGGATATACATACCAAACATACAATAGGAATATTGGTTTTAATATTGTTTTCTATCGTCCTGTAGTTATTGAACCTATTCCTCAATCCTATATTATTCCTTTTACCACTAATGAGCCTTGGCAAATGGAATTTTATGTAAAGAGTGGGATTAGTGAACATAATGCGAGTTCCAGACCAAATGCTAGTATTTTCCATAGTCCTGGTCTAGGTAGTTATGATTTTGAGACTCCTCAGTATAACTTAACGTATGATTATGACTCGACACTTAAAAAGTGGAAAGTTACTGCTGTTGGTAATAAGGATGCTCTTGGAAGATATGTAGCTGAAACTGGGTTATACCCAATATCTATTTATTCTGATGATGCATATTCTAGTAGCATTTCGAATGATGATTATATGATTAAATATAATTCATTTACTCGTATGAAAAATATATCTCCTGATGTATATACGACGCCTAATAATGAATTTTACACTAAAGCAGATATATTCGATGTCAATGAAAATGCTTCTAATTCTATCTCATTCCCTGGCGCTTTAAAAGAATCAAGCATAAGTATATTATCAAATAAACTAGTAAGAAAATATGATAGAGATTTGCAGCTTTGGACAAATTCCTATGCTTCTGAAAAAATGACAGACAAGTATGACGCAAGAGTTGATTTCAACGGGAGCACTATTTCTGTAGACTGTAAGAGTATTGGTAGAGACAAAATTATGGCTGTGGCTAAATTTAATACTATAGAAATTGAAAGTAATGAACTAGATGGTATTCCTCTGAAGATTACAGGCATAGTAGGATGGAGTAACGCTCCAGACGCCGCAATAGATGTCGAACAAGGTAGAGAGTCTTGGGAATTACAATTTAAGACTATTGGAGGTTTAGCACACGCTAATTATCCCCCAACTATTTTGCTGGCAGATATGCCTACTTTTTGTACTGGATATAATCCTCTTATAGAAACTCAATTACAGTGCTTGGTCAGTCCTCCTTCTTGGAATCCCAATGATCAAGGCGGATCTTGGAGTTATCATTTCTCTGGTTTACCAAGCTGTATTCTTTTAGGCAGAAAAGATTTTTCAATTACTGCTATTGATACAGATACTAGTTTGCTGCCATCATCACCATATTTACCAAATACAGATCAAGTTGATTTTGCTTTTAACTATACAGAAGGAACTTTTGATACTAATCCACCTACAGTTACGGTTAGTCCAAATTATGAAGGAATGGATAAGATGCTTCCTTTCTGTAACACTTACTATACCAAGCAATTAGACTTTGGTCCTGGCGAACCAGCTTTGTGTACAAATGTTACAGGTATTAAAAGTTATAGGGTGGAAGGAAGCGTACCTCCTGGATTATCATTTAGTCAATATTTTCCTGAAGATACAAACTTCCCGATTGCTCCGTATTCTAATATGAATAGCGGCTATGTAAGAGTAGAAGGTTATCCTACTACTTTTGCAAGCGGTCAGGCTTATGCAGAAAAACTAACTGTATTTGTTACTGATGCTAGAGATAAAACGGCAAGTGGTACGATCACATTCACTGATGCTTCTGTGGCTAATGAGCCAGATGCTGCTGTTACTCTTTATTTTAAAAATGATAAAATAGCATTAAGTCCACATTCTGGACTAAAAAAGGTAAAGGGTGGTAGCACTCAAGGCTGGAGACCCCTACCTACTGCTGAGTCTTTACAGTGCTTAAGTATATTACCTCACAACAAATGCGGTAATTCTTTTGTTACATTTTCTGGTTTGCCTGAAGCTAATGCGTTACAAATATATTTAATACAAAGAGAAGATACTCCTAATGAAAGTAGATTTAGTGCTGGTAATACTATATATATAGGCTTTGATGCAGATAATGTCGACAACGATCAGACATATATTGTTCACAATGATGATATTGGTTTACATGTTACTGGTTTAGTATCTTTACAAAGCAATACTCAAACAGCACCTATAACGGGAACAGCTACGGTTGTTAAAGGGAAAAGAGCAAGTATTGATCTAAATCTTGATAATCTTTTTGAAGGTAATATTGTTGATAGTACAACTAATTGCATATTAGGAGGAGGCTCTGCTAAACCTGATCAGGTACAAGGTGGTGGGGGAGGAAATGATACAGAAAGAGGACTATTAGGGGCGATGTTGCCTACTTTCCAGGCTTCCTTAACTGGTCTTTCTCCTTTTACTGATTTTGAAAATTTGAGATTAGACAGAATTAATCCTAATGAAGAGATTGTTTCTTCGGTTCGATGGTCAGATTGTTACCAAACTGGCATCTTTAGAGTGAGCGGAATTGCCGTGCCTCCTATAAATGTTGAGATCGTTGACCCTCCACCAGCACAAGATTATTTCTTTTCCTTTAATGGCATTAGGTTTGCTCTTGCGACAAGATTAGCGTACGGACAAACAGAAACTCAAAGATTATTGCCTCAAAATTCTAGAAGTGCATCACTAGCTTATAAAATACATGACTTAATGTCTGGAGTAGTATTACAACAAGGGAGTGTGGGTGCTGGCTCTAGTTTCGACACAGATACGCTAACAAGAGATTCTGGTACGGTATATAAGATTACTATATCTAAAGATTCCGATACATTTCCAACATATAATAGTAATGCTACGCCCGAGGCTTCTAATGAGTATATATTCCTACACAAGGGGGATAATCTGTCTACTGTTCCTACACAAACTACTTATCCTCCTGTGTTAACTGTTGGTTTTGATGAGATTTCTGTTACTAATAGTCTGACTGATTTAGATCCTAATGGTGTTGTAATGGATCCAATAGTAGGTATAGCTATAGGAGGATATGTTCCTACTGACGATGGTATTGGAGCAAGTATTCCTTATTCACATTCTGGAGATGGTTTTGTTTCTGGGGTGTATTCTTCCGCAGACTTCTTACCAAAAATTAGTGGTATTATACAAAAAAATCTTACAAAGGCTAGTTTAACGGGACTTGCTTCCTCATACACTGAATCAAATAATAATTTAACTATATCAGATGTTAATCCTTCTGTTGGAGATATAGTAAGACTATCTTTTGTACATCAGCCTAATTATGGATCCCCTATTTCCTATAGCGATACGATTACTGTAGCATCAGAAAATATAGATGGCAATAGTTTAACTTTAACAACTACATCACCGATAACTGATAATAATTTAAATGGTACATCTAGTGTAGATTTCCTTGCTTTAATTCATGAAATAAATCTAGATGATAATGAAATGATTATTAGTGGTTCATTAACCTATAGTAGTGATGGTATCGGGTTCCAACAGAGCATAATAAGCACCGGTGATAGTATAGGCGTTGATATCAATAATTTTGTATCTACAGAATTAAATCTACTAAAAGAAAATGGCTTTGTTTCTGTGGTGTCCGGAGAAGGAGATTTACTATATTTGGGCAACACAAATGTTGCTACTGGCTGGCTAACTGGATTTGGTGAAGGAGATTCTGTGAAATTAGCTCAAAATATTGACGATAATATAAAAATCATGCCTTATAATACTATATTCAATACAGAAGGTAAATATACATTCCAAATTACTGGTAGATCCAACACTAGAGAAAATGAAGATCTTATTTATAAAATTGCTACGACAGAGAATCCAGACATGCCAGTATTTGATAGTGCAACTTACCCTCATGTCAATATAACGCCTAAGAGTCATTTCCAGAACTACACATTACATGTTAATAAACCTCTTGCTATTATGACCGAAACTGTATCCAAGGTTGGCGACGAGTTGACTTTTAGTATTTCTGGTGGTAAGAGACCGCTATACAGCAACACTCCTGATGTACAAATTGCTGCTGGTATAAATGGAGATTATGGATATTGTGGGTTCTATAGACATACCACTGGAACTGCTGAAACTATTGTAGATGAATACAATGCTACTAATGACACTTTAAGTGTTAGGTTGACTTTAAGTTCTAATTATGGCATAGATTGGTCTGTTCACAATACAGTAAAGATTAAGATTTCTGATGAAACAGGTACAGATAACTACACTTATGTTTATTAAACTATTATGGCTACATTAAATATATTACCACAATCCGCACAAAAAATTACTATAACAGATAACACTATATCTGCTGAGGGTTCAACTAGTTTATTGATATCCACTAATGAAGCTCAAGCTACCAGTGTTTCTGCACAAGTTGGTGTTCAAGGACCGCCAGGATCAGGATTACCCGGCCCACAAGGTGAATCAGGTCCACAAGGCCCAGTAGGACCTGCTGGCCCACAAGGTGTGGCTGGCCCACAAGGTGAAACTGGTTCTGGCGTGTCTTCTTTAACTGTATCTAACTCTACCGATTCTTTTGTTATTGATGATGATAATTCTACTTTGACACTAATTGGAGGTGCTGGTACTAGTGTATCAATCGACAGTAGCTCTAGTCAAGTTACAATATCAAATAGTTTAGTTGGACATAACCATGTGGCATCTGATCTTATCAATTTTAATGAGTCTGTAGATGATAGAGTTGATGAGTTATTAACGGAAGGTTCTCATATTAGATTAGATTATCAAGATCCTGATTTTAATAGTTTAACCATATCTGTTACAGGTCTATCTATTGGGCAAGATGTACAAGGATACCATCCTATATTGCAAGATCTGTCTAATCTTGTAGTAGAAACAGGTAAAATTCTATACGCAAATGCTAATAATGATTTTGAGCTAATTACTCTTTCTAACACTAGTAAGAATTTTCTTAATGATCCAGATGCAGAGGCTCAAAGAACTACTTTGGGACTTGGAACCATAGCAATTCATAACTCAGGTTCTTTTGCTATATTAAACGGATCAAATTCTTTTAATGGAACGCAAACATTTAATGACGGACAGCTAAATAGATATTCCGCAACAACACACAATAGAAGCTTAAGTTCCTACACAATTCAACAAACAGATAATGGTAAAGTTCTCACATTTGATAACGATAATTCTGCTGTAACTTTAGGGGTGGCTTCAGATGTTACTGATGGTTTTAATTGTTTATTAGTACAGCTTGGATCGGGACAGGTAAGAATAACTGGAACACCTGTTAGTAATAGGTATGGTCACACCAAATTAGTTGGTCAGTTTTCTATGGCAACATTAGTTAAAGTTTCTAATTCTGTAACTATATTATCTGGAGACACTACTGCTGAAAATTCAGGACCATAGGATATACTCATATGATTTTACCACCATTTTTAGGAATATCATCTAACTATGATGAAGATCAGATAAAAGAAGCAATAATATCATATTTAAGCTTAGACACTGCGACTTTTGAGTTAGCAAGTAATTTTTTAAGTGTAACCTTTGTTTCTCTTGACACCAGCACGTTCGATCTTCCTCACGACACCGCTAGTGTAACATATGTAAATGCTGACGTCGCAACTAATAGTGCTCCTAGTAATGCTGTAAGTTTGAGCTACTTACCTGTAGATGTATGTACTTATGATCCTCCTCCAGAGGTACCATTTCAAACATGCTTTACATCTGAATCTGTCGATGATTCTTTAGTATCTTTAACTTGGGGAATTCCAGGTGCTCGTAGATCTCCAATATTAAATTATGTTTTAGAATATACAGACTGTTTTTTAAGTACTATATTAACTGAAGATAATGATCTTTTGGCTGATGAACGTGTGTCTTATGATATATCTACAGAAAATAATGATAATATTAAATCAGAATCTGGAGATCAAATAGTTGTTGAATTTTCATATCTCATAACAGATAACTACAGAACTGTTTGTCATTATAATCAGTATGACTATAGAAGAGTATTAATAGAAGATCATAATAGACTATTGACCAATGACAGTTTTTTTGTTACAGAAAAATCCAGTGGAATAGGACTAAGTACTGAAATTAGTGTTGATTACTTAGATAATGGTCAAGCATACCTATTTAGAGTTGCTGCTGTGAATGCTGTTGGCACTGGAGAATATTGTTACAGTAATTTGTTAACTCCTGTAGGACTTCCAGGACATGTATACTGTGATATAAGATATTTTTTACAGCCTAACTCTCCTACAGATATTTTTACGTCCCTTAGAGATTATAGTTGTAGAGAAAAAGATACAGTTTACATGGGCGGTGTTACTGTAAATTCTGATTCAAAGTTTGGCCCTGCTAGTCTAGCATTTGACGGTTTATATGAATCACTACCTTCTCCTGGTACATACTCGCATTTACAAGTAAATAATAATTCTGGCACAACAGGAGAGGATTGGTCTTTGGTGGGTGATTTTAATATAGAGATGTGGATGAAACCAGACAGTGCTACTGCTGTTAATCAATATTTATTATCTGCGCATAATCAAACATTAATGACTGATGAAGAACTTGACGATGAGTCTTATGGAGATGATACTCCTTCTTATTTTCCTACATATTGGCATTTATACAGAAATGCTCAAGATATTAAATTCCAAACGTATGCAATTACAGGTTACTACGAAGAGGAAGGAAATGAAGGGGTTTTTTATGCCGGATTAAAACTAGATACTATTCAGACTACAGGCAATGTTACACTGTCTACTACAGATTTCAACCATATTGCAGTATCTAGATTTGACGGGATGATTAAAATATTTGTTAATGGGATTGAAGGGGCTAGAGGTTATGTTCCTTGGGATGTATCTGTTAGTGGTGATTTTATGGTTGTTGGAGCTAAACAAGAGAGATTCTATCAGAGATCAGATTTATATAATAATGGTCGTGGAGAGACATTTAACCCATTTAAGGGTAAGATAGACGATATATTGTTCGTAAATAGGGCTTTGTATTCAAGATCGTTTACACCTGTAAAATACGATAAACCTGCTGATTGTGATGGGTGTGGAGGCTATTCTGGTGCTGCATTGTCTGTTTCTGTTTCAAATGAGTTTATTCCGTAAAAGGGGTATATTAAAGTATTAAGGAGATATAATGTCAGTGTTATTTTTCGACGGTTTTGACCGTTATACTGTAACTAAAAAATTAGATCCTAATCACTGGAGCTATCAACCAGGTCAACCTCTGGAATATGAAAAATATGCTTTTGGTGGATACAGCTATAATCATGCTGTTAATAATTATCCTAGTTTGAGTTATTATAGCGAAGGTTATGGTGAGGGTTACTATGACACTTACAGTCCCAATAATGGGATAATACCAACTGGTCAGTATATGAATAATCCTGGTTATGATTATGGTAATATTGGGAGTGGTAATGGTTATCCTGGATTTGGGGCTCCTCCTGGTTTTTTAGCTCTATCTAATTTACCTATTGCAGATGCTAATAATTTGGTACCCATTACTTATGTACAATTAAGTGGTTTTGCTCAACCTCAAGGAGAAAGTTCTTTTCTAACGACTCGTTTTTTAGGATTAGAAACGAAAGATACAAATTATGCGACTAGTGATAAACCTGGTAGATTTGGATCAAAACATCCTTTGGTTGCTTTTTGTAGCGGAAACCATACAGGTTTAATTCTTAATGTTGTAAAGCACACAGGTAATCATATAGAATTATTAGAAAATGAACCGATGACTATGGCTTTAGAAGTAGAGCAAACAGAAGGTGTTAGTGGTTATTTAGACTTTAATATTAATAATGACTTAAATAACTATAGAGTGCGATCAGTTTTTGGCGGTAATTTTGGAGGCACCTATGATACTAGTAACCTAAATGAAGAGAACAATGGTTCTGGTCTTGCTGGCAGAATATTAACTATTGATGCTGATCATCAAAGATATCAGTTTAGTGATCCGGCAGGTGATGATAAAATATCTCCTACTAGCAGATGGTGCCACTTGCAGTTTGGTATTGTAGGAACAGGCACTGTACCATACCTACAAGTAAAATTAGATGATGTTGATTTATTATCTATTCCTGCAGATGATACTATTACAGATAAAGACGATTGGGATGATAAAATTTTTATTAGTGGTTTTCATTACAATAATATTAGATTTTTTAATAGAACCTATAATAACTCTTTACAATTTAGAGAAACAAGACAATTTCAAACATATGGTTATTCACCTATTACTACTGTCGACTTGCCATTAAACAGCCTATACTACATGAGAGGCTCTGTTACATTAATAGACGATGTTATTTTATCCGATAATACAGCTCCAACAACAACTTTTTTAGGGAAAAATGCGAAGGTAGTACCTTTCACACCTGGTCTTGATGGATATACTGCTGATGGAGGAGGATTGCCTGAAGGATATGTTTCTGGTCTACAAGAATGGTCTTCAAATGTTGGTAGTACCACACTGGCTTTTAAAAATTTAGACGGAGACACAGGCAAAGTTTCTGCTGCTACAAGTGGGAATATTGCTTCAGTTCCCTATCGACCATATAGTAATAATTATGGAACTCCTGACATGCAATCTGTTTTAGCCCTTGGACATGTCGAAGATGCTATTGGAGGTATTAAGTTTTACGCACAAGCTAAAAAAGAATTTTTAGACACAAGATATGTTACCGTAGCTTATACAGGTACTGCTGATCCGTTGCAGACGGGTGTTCATATAATGTTAAATTTTGATAGTGATAATGAACTTACTAGTTCTACTAGACCATATCGAACATATCAGCCCCCTGTTGCAGCTTACGAGCCATGGAAATTTAAATTAAGCGGTAATCTTTCAACAGACAGTAAAATTGGAGATCAAAGTCTTGTGCTTTTTAGTGGGGATTATTTAGAAAGTATTAGATTAGATTCTGCGGTACACAGGATATATGGACATCCAGAGCTTTATTTGCCAAGACAAAATTATGGTAACGCTAGTTGGAACACTGTCGAGTGGGCAGAGGATTTTACTATTGAATGTTGGATTAAATTTAGTGGTTTAAATGATAGTTTAACAATTTTTGGTAAAGACTATTTAAATCTTCCTGAGGATCAAAGAGTAATATCTAGCTCAACAACTCAAATGAATGCTGTTAGAGGTCATCTTTCATACAATATTAGTGTTAATACTGGAGCTTTAACTTATTTTAGATATTCAGACGGTCTTACAACATCAGATACAAATAGTTATAAAAACACAGGAGTATTAGAATTATATTACCCCGAACCTATTACGGATAATGATTGGCATCATATTGCTTTAACTAATACTGCTACTGGATTAATAGTATTTTTAGACGGTGTTTCTGGAACCAGTTATGGATTAGATCTTTCCAATATTAATTCGCAGTATGACCTCTATAATGGTTTTGATACATACCATGATAATAACTGGGTGCAAAATGCAAATAGTAGAACAGGTGTTAATGAATTATTTTATTGGGGAGTTACTAGAGAAATGGCTAAAAATTTTACTGCTGGTAGTAATCCCACTTGGGATAATAGTAAACAACATCCTTTAAGAATTTATGGTAATGGATATATTGATGGTTTTAGAGTCACTAAACCTAGTGCAAGATATACAGAAAATTTCACACCTCCTCTAGAAATGAAAACCGAACGAGACAATTATATTGATATTGGAGAGCCTCAAACTTTGACCAGGACCAGATACGGTAGAATTCATCAATTTTATGAATATGAAAATCCAGCTGATAATCAACCTTGGTCTACAGGATGGGTCAATCATCCTTCAGGATTTATTTTAGGAGTTAAAAAACTATGACCCAAGTGGTACTTTATAAAAATATACAATCATCTGATATAATTAAATATCAACTATCGTTTAACAGTGCATCTGAATCTTTTGTTAAATTGGTGGACGATGGCGAAACCAATATGTCTCCTTTATTTGGTTCTGTGCCACCTTTGACTCAGCAACAATTGACTGATGGATTTGTTGCAGATCCTACGATCTACGCTACACCAGACAGCTCTCCTTCCACTACAGGTACAGATTATTTAGATGAGTACGATAATGCAATTAATGAAACTGTAAATGCAACTGGATATAACGGCACTTACGGAGCCGTTTATGGATTTAGTGTTGGTGTAGACAGACACAAACTGAGATCCGTTGTATTAAACTTAAGGAAAACTAATCTTTCAGAATATTCTAATACTATATCCAGTGGTTCTTTTTATACTAATGATATTCCTAATATAGATAAAGAGGCTTATACTGTAGAGCTTTTTGCTCTTACCCAACCAGACTTAGGTCTTAATTATAGATCTTTATCCGCATTCAATAATGCTGTTGATGTTTCGTCTTTTGTAACTGGATTAAATGCTACATCTGTTTGGAATCAAAATACGGATTTACTTATTCCCGTACAACCAGTTCCGACTCAATCAGGTTTATCCAGACTAGAAATTACATCTGTAGATATAACTTATTTTGCCTCTGAACCTCAAGCACCACTAAATGTGCAGGCATCTGGTGGTGATGCTTTAGCCTCCCTCTCTTGGAATCAGCCTTCAGATAATGGTGGAGATAATGTATCTGGCTATATGGTTCAATATGCCGATGTTACTGATGCTAATAGCAGCGTATATTCATGGAATACTTTTCCTAACAATGTATCAGACACAGGACTGATAGTTGGTAATTTAGTTAATGATAGATCTTATATTTTCCGCATAGCTGCTATAAATAGAGTGGGAACTGGACCTTTTTCTGATGAGTCTAATATAATTATTACGGAAGAACCTGTAATAGTAACCCCATTTAATTTCAATGATGCTAATTATACTAGGATTAGGATTAGAAGAGATACGTCTACTAATTGGACAGGAGTAAATCCAACTTTAGCTTTGGGTGAAGCAGCATATGAAACCGATACTAGATTACTAAAAATAGGAGATAATAATACTCCATGGAATAACTTAGATTATGTCAAAGTAGATAATGATTCTATAAATTTCCCTGACCCACCAGCTATAACACTAACTATAGGTAATTCTTCAGTTAATGCAGATACTCCTCAAGTTAGTTGCAATCTTTCTAACAATGAAAAATTAAATTTAGTAGGAGAAAACGGTATAGATGTTGCATATAACAATAGTTTTAAATCTGTTGTATTTAGTATGGATAAAACCTTTTCTCCATTTACTACTGGTACTTTACATTCTCCTTCTACGCGAGGAACAGCGGGTAATGTATACTACGACAATAAATATGTTTATATGTGTGTTGATCTTAATAGCTGGAAGAGAATACCTTTGCCCAAAACCAAATGGTTTTCAGCGGATGATTTAGAAATTTCTAATAATTCAGGATTATATGCTAGTGTTACCGATATATATTTTTCTGGTTCAAACATTATTATTACTAGTGATGGAGACCCCTATCCTGCTAAAGCTGGTAGTACTCTTGTAAATGATGGTATATCGCCACGATCTGCATTTTATAATAATTTTTATATTGCTGATCAAGAATATAATTTTATCTTACAGTATAGAGGAGATACAAACACAAGTGCTCCAGAACCTGCAAATACAGGCTATAATGGAGTATTTGCAAATGGTGTGATTTTCTCTAGTCCTGGTGCTTCTGGTGAAGCGATAGGGATATATACTGCACCTACTGGTTTTACTTATAACCGAAGTTTTTTCTCTAGTTTCTTTCAAATGGATGATTGTGGAGGCCACGTTAATAGCGACAGAAAATATGCTTACTATAATGGCAAATTTATTACAAGATGCTGGGATGACCCTAAAGTATATAATGCCAATCCATACTATAGTGGTACTAATTTTAATGGAGATTATTACAGAAATACAGATGGGCATTCTAAAATTGTAGGATTCTGTTTTGATGGATATCCTATATATGGCCCTTTTGGATACACTGATTCTGAAAATGCTGATAACGGTATATCCTTAATGACAAGCTCTTATGTGGCAAAGACGGGAGACAATCATCGACCTAGCGGATGGAAATACCATAATGCTATTGGTGTTAATGATATCGCTTATAATCTTACTGGTGGTGCATTTGTTGAAGATTTTGATTACATGGAAGGCTCAGGCATTTTAGATCAATACAATGGTAGATATGCTGTTACTCCAGAATATCCACAAGGTACTTATGCCTATTATTTGACTTTTACTAACAGTGGATTATTAGTTCCTCAATATCCTTATATTATAGGTAATCATTCTAAGCAAAACAAGGTTAACCAAACTCTTGCACCATCTATATTACCTTTAACTGTAGATGGGTATTTTCCTGTATTTACAGATGCACAAGCTGCTGCAAATTACGGATTATTAAATGGAGGTGATGGAACCTATCATACCCACACTATACTTGGACAGCTATATTATATGCCTAATGGTGTTTCATTTGTGCATCCTGTTGCGCCAACAGACCTATCATTATCTTCATTAGGTATTAGTGAAAATGCCACCCTTAATGCTGTTGTAGGTACTTTCACTACTACTGATGGCAATGATGGAGATATATTTACTTATACTTTAGTTGACGGTGATGGTTCTACAGACAATGCTAACTTTACTATAGTAAATAATGAGTTAAGGGTTAATACTGTACTTAGTAGAAATGTTCAGGCTACTCACAATATTAGAGTTAGAACCACAGATCAAACTGATAGATTTTTTGAAAAAGCATTTACAATTAATGTTGTAGAAGCTACTACGTTTACTAGCCTAAGCATTACATCTGGAATTTCTACTTTAATAGGTGGCAGTGGACATATATTTGGGTCTACTGTAGCTGGCACAGCCAATGACATAGAATATGCGTGGAGCTTTATTGGTAGTCCATATATTTCTGCTGTTGACAGTAACACAGAAAGTACATATGCAATTACTAGCACGAATGTAAATCAAAGAAATGATGAGACTGTCAATGTCTATTTAACTGCTAGATCAGTATCTGCGTTTGCGACTCTCACAGCAACTACTTCTTTTGTTTTAGATCATACAGAAGATCCTATTTGCGTAGAAGGATATTACCCACTATATGCTTCAGAAAATGATGCCATTAGAGATCCAAATGGCAATGGAACAGCACATATGCATACAGTAGAAGGAGTATTTTATTGGATGCCTAACGGATTAAGTGAATACTATCATGGTAGTTACGATTGTGATACTTTAACTCCTAGTAAAACTGAAGTTTGTCTTGATGGCAGTATAAATGTGACGATAGCTAATACTGGAGATGGCAATAGATATGTATTTGATGGTAATTCTAGTAACACACATAAGTTTAAAGCCACTACAGGAACTTACGTTTTCAATAATGTCCCGGCTAGTCATCCTATTGCTTTCCACAATCATCAGAGATCAATGACCTATTCAGGCGATACATTAGCTGGAAATAAGACAGGATTAGATGGTAATAATTATAATTTCTATTACGGAAATGTAACAGGTATATTTACCGGTGATTTTGGTACCACTTCTTATGAATGTTATTATCACGGCTACATGGGAGGACAAAATAATATAGTCTATGATGGCTCTTGTACTTCTCCAACTCCTACTCTGACAAGCACTTCAATACAATCATTAGATTCAGTTACTGGTGGCTCTAGTCTGACCTTAACTGCTTCAAAAGTTGGTACAGCAACAGATGTGGTTTATTCTTGGTCTATTTCCTCAGCTACTGGCGCAACCTTATCTAGTGGTAGCGGCCAGACTGTTAATTTAAATACAACAGATTTAGACACAGATACAGATCAAACTGTAACTGTTACTTTAACAGCGACTTCCAGTAGTGCCTCCGCTACTGTATCATCTACCAAGACAATAATAATTGTTCAAAGTTCGGATAGTAGTCCTCCTACATTAACGGGTGTCACTATAAGTTCTAATACTACAGTAAATGGAGGATCAAGCGTAACGCTTACTGCAATACCAACAGGCACAGCAACAGATGTTACCTATTCTTGGCAAGTTACTACAGCAACAGGTGTATCATTAAGTAGTAGCGGCGGATCTAGTGTTACATTAAACACAACAGACCTAGATACAGATACAGATCAGTCTGTAACGGTGACAGTGACAGCCAGCTCTGTTTCTGCTTCAGCTACCGTAAATGACACCCAAACTATTACCATTTACCAATCTGCTGATGGTGGAGGTGGTGGTGGTGGAGGTTATTATTAATAATAAAATAGAGGTATAAAAATGTTTGATAAAGTAATTACTCCAGAGTTCAAAAAATTATTCAAGGATTCAATTGATACTATTTTAGCTCAAGGGGCTTTGACTGTACCATGCACCTTAGAATTTGAGTCTATGAAAAGAGACCTATGTTATAATTGTGAATTTGATCCAATCACTCAAAGATCTGCTAATATGCCCAAGAGTGGCGCTCCTGTAGAATTTGCTCGTGAAACCATATGTCCTGTGTGTAATGGTTTTGGTTATGTAGACACATCTAAAGATGAGATTATAAATTTAGCAATTATTTTTGATAGTAAATACTGGCTTAATTGGGGTTCTAGTTCTATTAATATTTCTGATGGTATGGTTCAAAGTATTTGTTCAATATCTTTATTACCTAAAATAAAAAATTGCAAACAAATGATCATGGATAATAATATTGCTACCTATGGTCATTATAATTATTCTAGAGCTGGAGAACCACAACCCGTAGGATTAGGAAGTAATGATTATATTATTACTATGTGGCAAAAGTCATGAGATTTAGTTTAAAAGTTTTAGAATCGAGCACTCAAATTCAGCAAAGTATTCTGAAGTCGCTGGTTTCTATATTAAATAAAAATTTTTCTCAAGCATCGCAAAATATTGCTACGAGGCTGAAAAAGATGGTTAAAGAAGCTATAGAAGCTGAGCCTGAATATCAAAGTTTAATGTCAGGACAATTAAGAGATGAATTAGGTATACCTGATCCTGGAAATCGAGTCAATGCTATTGTTAATGCTTGGGCAAATAATGTAAATGTTAATTTAAAACCTGTTACTATTAGTGGTTCTAGAATTACAGGTAATATTTCTATAGGTATGATTAAAGAAGATTATAGTGATGTTTTGGGTTTGAGTGAAGCGATTATAACCGATAGATCTACAGGATCCTCAATACCGTGGCTTTATTGGCTATTATTAGGGGGTGGAGACATACTTGTAAAAGATTATGAAATTAAAATAGGACCAAGTAAGCGATCTAGAACAGGCAATGCTGTTATGGTTAAATCTAAAAAAGATTGGAGAATGCCTTCAAAGTTTGTGGGGGTCGCAGGCAACAATTGGGTGTATAGAGCTATAAGCAGGCTAGATTCTACAATAGAGCAAATGATGCAATCTGAATTGGAGAAAACTTTATGACTTATTTACCTTCATATGATGTGTTTAACGGTGTCGGTAGACTTACTGAAAATACATTAATAAATGAATTAGAAGAAAACATGAAAGCCTATTTAGATTGGGGTTTTCTAAATATCGGAGCGTATGTAAATGTAGATATTCCTACTAGTGGGCTATATGGTGGTACTTTTCATCAGTTAAAAACTACTGATACACCCGGATATAAAAACGGTCAAGTTTGGCAATCACCTAAGAAAGATTGGGTTTGGGAAAGTGGTTTTTACTATAATGATGGATTTATGGATAATCATACTCCCAATAGTATATCTGGTGTCTCTGTGAATGGTACACATGTACCAGGACCTACGGGAGTAGCAGGTACTGGATATTATATAAATTATCCATTAGGTCAGGTAGTTTTTGATAAAGCTATATCAAAGAGTTCTAAAGTAGAATTAAATTACGCATATAGATGGTGCCAAACCTATAAAAGTAGTACTAATCCATACTGGAAAGAACTACAAGAACTCACATATCAACCCTCTCCTCAAATTAATCAGTCAAATAAAGGAGAATATAATCTTTCAGCTAATCATAGGGTTCAAATGCCCTGTATTGTTATAGAGCCTATAGCCAGAAGCTATGCTGAACCTTGGCAACTTGGTAGCCATGCGTTTAATATCGGACAAGATATACTTTTACATGTATTTACAGAAAATCCAGCAGATAAAAATCGTATCACAGACATAATTAGACTGCAAAAAGAGGTCAATGTAGAATTGTATGATATATCTAAAGTTGTCAAAAGTGGCGTTTATCCTATTGATCACAAAGGCTCAAAAAACACCAACGGATTAATGTATTATGACTTAGTTTCTAAGTATTTTTGGAATAAAACATACTTTAAAAACGTTGACATTTTGGATATGGAAAGTGTAAACAAAAATTTATATTGGTGTACAATTAGAGTAACGACTGAAACCATCTTATAAATAAGGTAATATTCCCACAAACTTAATATTCTAAATCGGAGATTCAACTATGGCAGTTAATAATAGAGTTTACTACGCATGCCAATCAGTACAGATTGCTGGCCCTTCTGGTAGCACAGGTGCCACCAACACTGTTTATGATACAGTGCAGGGTCTACAAAGTGTAGGCATTGAAACAAATTTTAATCTAGAGCCTATTTATCAGATGGGTCAGCTTGATTTATATGAAAACTTCGAAGATATTCCAGATGTTAGTGTTAGTCTTAATAAAGCTCTAGACGGTATGCCAACTATTTATAGTATGGCTATGGGTACCGGAACCTTGGCTGCAGTTGCTGAAAATCGTTGTTCTGTTAGATTGACAATTCATCCTGATACAGACGTAAGTGCTACAGGAACTCCGATTGCTGTTTGTCAAATTGAGCCAGCATATTTAAGTAGTGTGACTTACAACTTCCCTTCAGATGGTAATTTTACTGAAGATGTTACAATTGTGGGTAATAACAAGAGTTGGTTAAGTTCAGCAAGTGCTACTTCACGAGGTGCAGGTATGCGTCCAGCAGCCGATAATCCTAATAGTGGTGCTGGTATTGTTCGTCGACAGATGTTTGACCAAGACAATTCTCTATTACCAACTGTGGTTGCAACAACTGATCCAAAAAGAACACAGGCAAGTGGTGGTATTCCAAATGTTAGTAAGATCCAAAGTATTAACATTAGTATGGATCTTGGCCGTGAAGAAATTTATTCACTTGGTCAAAGACTTCCTTATACTCGTTTTGTCGACTTCCCTGTTGAAGTTACCTGTGCTATCGAAACGATTGCAGCAACAGGTGATATGGTTGGTGCAGCTGAAACTGAAACAGCCTGTTCCAATCCTAAGGCATTGCTTGACAAGCAGATCTTTATCAAGCTTTGTGACGGTAGTAGCTATGACCTTGGTCCTAAGAATAAGCTGCAAAGCGTAAGTTATGAAGGTGGTGATACTGGCGGTGGTAATGCAACTGCTACTTATAACTACCTCACATACAGTCACTTTACTCATATACCTCCTAATGATGCTGCTGCTGGTAGCAATGTCAATACAGCTGGTTATGAATACAGTGATGTTGTTAGTGACCTTGATTATAGGGCATAAGTCTTATATTTAGATTTGAAGATTACATAGGAAGATAGGACGGATAATATTGATAAGTGGATACGAAAGATATAGAACAATTAGTTCATAGAATATTAAGTAAAAAGCAGATCCTGTCTTACGGCAACGATCTGCTTTGTCTTTTTACACCCTCTTTAGATTTAGAGCTAGAGGCAGATTTAGTATATAAAGATGCTTATGAGAGCAATCTATATAGTGATTATCTATTAGAAGAAGATCTAAAACAATTTCTTATTTCTAGTAAGATTCTTCCTGTTACTTATGATAGTGATATTGAAAAACTAGAAAAAACTATAGATAAATTAAAAATCAAATTATATAAAGAATTTTTAGAACAAAAGAAAAGAAAGAAAAACGAAAAGCAGCTAAACTCTTACAAAAAACAACTAGCTCAACAACATCTAAAATTCCATTCTTTTGACTTTCTTGTATTAGAAAATTACGCTCAAACAAGCAGATATGAATTTATTATAAAAAATACCTTATATTACCATAAAACAGGCAAGCTCTTTTTTGATTTAAATAATGACATAGAATATACTAAATTTAGCAATATAATAGAAAGCATATCCCACAATATTATATCTCCTGAAAAATATAAAGAAATAGCTAGAAGTGAATATTGGAGAAATTATTATAGTAATAATAAACACAATTTATTACCATATAGTGCTAGAGACTACTCTTCTGAACAAAAAACATTAATAAATATTAGTGCTATGTATGATAGGATTTTTGAACACCCAGAGGCTCCTGATCAACCAATTATAGAGCATGATGATGCTCTTGATGGGTGGATGTTATATCAACAAGAACAAAATAAGAAACAAAAGAAGGAAAAGGGTGTAGATAATATTATAACGGATAGAATGAAAAATAGTCAGGAAATATTCTTAATGTCAGGAGACAATAAGGAAGAGGTACAAGATATTTTGGATTTGAATGATGCTCAAGGATTATCAAAGATTAAGACAAGAGCAGAAATGGTAAAAGACGGAGCTACTGTGGAAGAAAATCAATTGCCTGATGTACAGAATGAGTTAAGGCAAAAACTAAGGGAATTAAATAGGAAACGATAATGTCAGACATAAATAAATTACAATCTCAAATAGAGAAACGTATCCAAACTACTATGATAGGAGCATTGGATAAAGTAGAAAAAAACTTTGGACATTTATGGGGTCATTTTAAAGAAGGTCCTTTAACTGAACAAGAGGAAGAATTTGCAGAATTGTGGGACTTTACAAGAAATCAAATTTTGAATCAAGGAAATAATCAAATCAGGAATCTAAAAGAAGATTTATCTAGATTATATCCAAGAACAGGTAAGAGTAGATATTATTACAATTTCGGGAAACCTAGAGATACTTAATGAAAGGACGATTAAATGAAAACAGAGGATTTTAAGGTGGAAATAGATGGAGAAGATAAAACTTTCATGGTGAGATCTCCTTCTTTAACAGATCAAAGAGAAGCACAAAAAGTTTATAATACAGCTTTTACAGACGCTATTAAAAGTAATAGTGTTGTTAGAGCAAAAATGGACGATGTTCTAGAAGATCAGGGTTTGTGGAACAAAGAAAAACAAGCCAAGTATGACAACTTGCAGCAAGAACTGAATGATGGAGAAAAAAGGCTTGCTAAAGGTGGGTTTTCTTTAACAGAAGCCAAAAAACTGGCTTTAAAAATGAGAGATATAAGAGTAGAAATTAGAGATCTTATTAGTGTGAGAACTAGTTTAGATAATCATAGTGCTGAAGGACAAGCCGATAATGCTAGATTTAATTATTTAGTTAGTGCTTGTGTGGTGTATAAAGAAAATGATAAGCCCTATTTTAAGGACTTGTCAGACTACATGGATAGGATGGATGATCCTGTCGCTTTGGCTGGTGCCAGTAAATTGGCAACTATGATTTACGGATTGGATAATAATTTTGAGAAGAATTTGCCAGAAAACAAATTCTTAAAGAAGTATAAGTTTGTTAATGAAGATTTAAGATTCATAAACAAAGAGGGTCATACTGTTGACGCAGATGGTCGTTTAGTTGATGAAAATGGTAGGTTTATTGATAAAGAAGGCAATTTTGTTGATAAAGATGGTAGCAGAGTTGATGCAGATGGAGATTACATTGTTGATAGTCAGCCGTTTTTAGATGATGACGGGAATCCAGTAGTACTTGAAGAAGAGAAAAAAGAAGATGAAGCACCAAAAACAGATGATGAGGACGCAAAAGCTGAATCAGATTAATTTTCTTTTCGGGGTGGTTTTCATTTCTTTAAATAGCGCCATGCTATCTGTCAGCGTGGCGTTATTTTTTTAAGGTAAACAAATATGGCTAAAGGATTTAACCTTACAGCAGAAATTAATCTTAGAGGACCTTCTAATCTTAGACAGGTAGCGAGTAATATACGTAAACAGCTGGGTAATATTAACACTAATGTTAATGTTCAAATAAACCAGCAAACAGCAAAACAAATTAGTATAGCTAATAAATCTTTCTCGCAATTCAATAAAACATTAAAACAAACACAAACAATAGCTAGTTCAACTAGTAAATCATTAAGTCAATTAGCTAATTCTGCTGGTAAGCTATCTTTAAACTTACAAAAGGTTCCCGCTCAGATAGCGTCGGCTGCTCAAGGCGCCAATCAGATATCGCAAAGTAATCAAAAAGCAGCACAAGCTACAAATGCTTTAACTTCTGAGTTTGCAGAATTTGGTAGACAATCTGCTTTGGCTGTTAGACGATTTGCCGCTTTTGCTACTGTAACAGGCGTGATATATAAAGTTTCTAATGCTGTAACATCAGCAACAAAAGACTTTCTAGATTTTGAGAAAGAATTAATTAAAGTTGCACAAGTTTCTAGAACTCCTGTAGCTCAATTAGATTTTTTAACTAAAAACATTACAAGACTATCTACTAATCTAGGTGTGGCTTCTAAAGACTTAGTTGGTGTGTCTAGAACCTTAGCTCAGGCCGGTTTAAGTGCTAATGATACTTCTAAGGCTTTACAGGCTTTAGCTCGTAGTGCTTTAGCTCCAACATTTGATGACATGAATAGAACAGTTGAAGGTAGTATTGCCCTTATGAGACAGTTTAGTATTGGGGCAAATCAATTAGAAGGAGCCTTAGGTAGTATTAATGCTGTTGCTGGTAAATTTGCTGTTGAAGCTGGTGATATTATTACTGCTATATCTCGTGCCGGTGGTGTGTTTGCTTCTGCAAGTAAGGGAGTGAGTGAAGGTACTGATGCACTAAATGAATTTATTGCAGTATTTACTAGTGTTCGTGCTACTACTCGTGAAAGCGCAGAAACTATTGCTACTGGTTTACGAACTATTTTTACTAGAATTCAGAGATCAGATACTATTGATGCATTAAAAGCTTTTGGTATTACGCTTACTGATCTTGAAGGTAAGTTTGTTGGTCCTTATAAGGCAATACAGTTATTAAGTCAGGGATTAAAGACTTTAGATCCTAGAGACTTAAGGTTCGGTAGAATTGTAGAAGAATTGGGTGGTTTCCGTCAAATTGGTAAAGTGATTCCGCTTATTCAGCAGTTCACTACAGCACAGAGAGCATTAAATGTTGCACAGCAAGGAACCGGATCATTGGCTCGTGATGCTGCTGTAGCTCAACAGTCTTTAGCTAATCAGATACAAAAAGTTAATGAACAGTTTACTGCATTTATTAGAAGTGTCGCTGGTTCACAAGGCTTCAAAGACTTAACGAGAGCTGTATTGGATATTAGTAGCGCATTAATATCTGTGGCCGATGCTGCTAAAGGAGCGCTGCCTGCTCTTACCGCTATTTTTGCTATCAAAGGATTTAAAGCATTAACACAGTTCAGTGGCGGGTTTTTAGGAGGCATAAAAAGGGGAACTGGTAATACTTTAAATACTGGAGGATACGTTAGAGGTTATGCTAGAGGGGGTATGGTTCCTGGTACTGGTAATCGTGATACGGTTCCTGCTATGCTTACTCCAGGAGAATTTGTTATCAAAAAGAGTAGTGTCTCTAAATTAGGTCCATCTACTCTTGCTGCTATGAATGAAAATAGATTTAGTCAAAAAAGTAGAGGACCAGGTGCAGGTAATGTACAAGCTAAAAAGAAAAACCAAGGGATAGCCACATATAAATTATCTCATACAGTAGGGCAACTTGCTGCATATGGTGACGATACGTTATTAGGACCAAAGACATCTACGACCGGAGCTTTCACTTTAGGACAGCTTGCTAACAAGTATAATGTAGCAGACGCTAAAAAACGTATTAAATCTGGACAATCTCCGAAGGCTCCTACAAAAGTTACTGGTAAAGTTGTTAATTTAAAGCTTGGAGAAGAATCAGGCAAAGCTTTCGGTGGAGATGAATGGCTTAACCCTGGACTTGCACAAATTGATAAAAAGGTTAATCAGGGATTACGAAAATTAAATCTAAAAGGAAGTAAAAGTCCTTTAGCAAAGGATGAGGCTGTTAGACAAAAAATTGAAGGATTTACTTTAGAATCTTTTATATCTGGATTATTAGGTAAAAGTGCAGAAGGTGGTAGTGAAGCTTTTGATTTTAAAAATATTGACACAAAAGCACTATCAGATTTCAGCATTCGAAGTAGACCTCCCAAGTACTTAGATTCCAAAAGAACTTTAATAGCTAGATCTGAAATTATCAAAAAGGGCGTTGATGATGAAGATGTTAAAGTAAGAGCAATGGCTACAGGAGGTAGTGTCGAAGATACTGTTCCTGCTTTATTAACACCCGGTGAGTTTGTAATAAATAAAAAGAGTGCAGCACGCTTAGGTCCTGCTAAATTACATGCTTTAAATAAAGGTCAAAGAATTCGAGGATATAACAAGGGCGGGTTTGTTGATGGTGTGCAAACATTTGCTAATGGTGGATTAGTTGATGATGTAATATCTGGTGGTGGATTTAGTCCTAAAGATGCAGCGATGTTAAAGAAAGCTGCTCAAAAAAATGTTGCTGCTTTTGAAAAATTGGCAAGATTGACTGATGGTTGGCCAGCAGAAGAGGTGGGAAGTGCATTCAAGCGTCTCAGCAGACAGATCAATAAAGGTGTCACTGAACTTGACGATGAATTTCAGGCTATTGCTCTTGGACAAAAAGGCACTAGAGGTACAGGAGGAGCACAAAGAGGTCCTAGTAGACAAGACAGAATAAAAGCCAGACAAATAGAGCTTGAAGCTAATGACACTAGAACTTCCGCTGATGTTGTGCAACAAAGAGTTGATTCTGGAGGCTTAAGTCGTTCTGGTGATGATATGGCGTTTCTTGCCAGAGAATCAGACAAGGCAGCTGTACGACTTAAAGCTCAGTTCCGACCTGAGGCTGCAGGAAAAGCATTAAATGCATATAAAGGCACTCTTATTAAAACAGGTAGCACCACTAGGGCTATGGCTGCTGCAATACAACAAGGTGTTAATACAACAAAACAACTTAATGCATCTAGTCGAAAATTTAGCATGACCCTAGATACAAGTATGCCCACATTGCGTAAAGCTATGGGATCAATGGCTACTGCGTTTAAAAACGCAAAGGCGCGTATCGACAAAATTGGTGAAGGTAAGTTCATGCAAGGGATGCAGAAGTTTGGAACAGCATTAGCTTTTGCTGGACCTATGTTAGCTGATCAAGTAGGCAATGCTGTTGGTGGAACAACAGGTGCCGGTATAGCTGGTGCTGCTACTGGTATGAGTACGGCTGTAGCTATTGGTTCTCAACTTGGTCCTATTGGTACTTTTGTTGGTGTAGTTGCTGGAGCCGTAATGGCTTTTGACGGATATAACAAAGCTGTTGCTCAAAAAGAAGTAGAGCTTGCTAATACAAAAATAGACAAAGCTGTAGAATCAAATCAGAAATCATTAGAAAAATTAAGCAAGAATATTAATGATGTTGCTGCTCGACGAGAAAGCACTAGAAATATTCAAGCTATTAGACAAGCCGAGATAGATAAAGCTGCTGCTAGTGAACGAGCTGCTCAACCAGGTTTGTTGAGTAGAGGTTTAAATTTTGTCAGTGGAGGATATCTTGGAGGAGACAGAAGAACTAGCGAAGATAGAATAGGCGCAAGAGTTTCTGCTAATCAAGCTGGTGCTCAAGCATCTCAAAGTCGAATAGATGCAGAACTTGCAGCAGGTAAAAGCTTAAGAGAGCTTGATGAACAATTACGTAAGAATGGTGGTAGTTTAAGGAATTTATATACAGATATTGTTGAAGCTGATTCTTCATATCAAGAAGAAGTTCAAGTAATTCAAGATAAAAATATGGCTGAGTCACTTAAGACTAAAGCTATAAATGATTTAAAAAAGAAATATGTTGCTCAAGTTGCAACAGGCTTCCAAGCACAACAAGCAGAGATAGACAAGGCTAAAGCTGCTAAAAAATTAGCAACAGCCATGAGAGTACAGACCGCTAGCTTAACAAGAACTTTTTCTAATCTTAATCAATCAATACAAGCTAGTAGTGACAGCTTACAAAATGCTTCACAAGAATTACAAAATATTGTTAGTGGAGCTACAGGCTTTACTGCTAATTTAGATTCCTTATCTGTGCTTAATAATCCTGCTGCCTTTAGTAGATCTGAACAAAACAATGCTATTAGACAAGGCTCTCAATTTGCTGGTCAAGATGCAGCATTTATGCAGCAACTAGCTAGATTCAGTTTAGACGCTGATCAAATTATTGCTTCTGGTGCTGCCAGAGCACAAAGAAGCGGTAGCACCGGAGACAGAGTTAATGTCGCAAAAGATACAGTAAATCGTTTAACAAAAAGACTTGAAGATGCTTTAGGTAGCAATCAATTAACTAATGGTATTAGAAACCAATTGATAGCCGCTATTGATGATGCTGTTAAAAGTGGTGACGATATTGATCTACAAAAATTAATAGAAGAAAGTGGATTCAGTCAGTCTTTAGATGCTTCTAAACAAGTTTTCGATGCGTTAAAGAACTCTGCACAGTTTTTAGAAAACGCTATGAACTTTGCAGCAAAAGGAGCTAACGAATACAGCAAACAAACACAACTATTAAGAGATAATCAAGCTAGATATCAACAGATAATATTACAGAGTGGACTATCTTTGAAAAAGGCTCTAGGTCAAAGAGTTGGAGTTCGAGAAACTATAGATGCCAGAACAAGAACTGCCGCTACAAGAGCAGGAGTATCAGCAGACCAGTTCTCTGCACAAAATCTTGTACAACGTAGAGAAGGCTTGCAAAAAGAAGCGGATCGAATTAAGAAGTCTTTAAATAAGCTTGCACAAAGTTCTGACAATGCCAGTACATCTGCATCAAAAGCATTCTTAGGTCTTACTAAAAAGTTAGGAGATACAGAAAGCAAACTTAAAGCTGTAGATAATGCTATACAGAATTTACCAAGCACTATAGAAGCAAACATTAATGATGTTATAGGAGAGATTGGTAGAATAGTACAAGAACAGCAGGCTTTGCAACAAGCTGGAGGTCAGTTTGCAGAACAATTAGTCGGTAGTACTCCTCAAGAATTAGCTAATTTAAGTTCTAGCTTTAATATACTAGAAAGAACTTTGGCAGGTCAAAGTAATACAATTCAACAGTCTCAAGCTGCACAGATGGCTTACTATCAGGCTTTACAAAACGGCTCAACTCAACAAGAAGCTTACAATGCAGCACAGCAGGCATTTGCGGGACAAACTCAAAGTGCTTTGAGTCTATTTAATCAATTGAGCCAAATGAGTGGATTAGAAGGTGCAGAGATAAATAATATTAGAGCAGATCTATTGGAAGGTTTTGCTCGATCTCAAGGTATGGGTGTTGAAAATCGTCCTATCTTTAGAGCTATTATAGATAATTTAAGAGCAGATCCTGGAGAAAGTCCAGAAGTAGTAGAATTAAAGAAAATCTATAACGTACTACAACAAAACCTTGCAGAAGCAACTAGAGGTGTAGAGGGAGGTATTTTAGATAAACAAAATAATATTTTACAAGCTACCACTACACATTTCTTAAATGAACTGAAAAACGTACAATTAAACTTTAATCAAGCGCAGCTGAACTTAATCAGTGCAGGCATTGGAAGACCAGGTAGAACCACAGGAGCTAGACCGCTAAGAAGAAGTCAAGGCGGTGTGGTTTATGCTAGTGAAGGAGCCTATGTAAATTATCAGCCAAGAGGTACTGACACGATACCTGCGATGTTGACACCGGGTGAATTTGTAGTTAACGCTAAGGCATCTAAACAGCATGCAGGTTTATTGACCGCTATTAATAATAGTGCTGGTACTGGTAAAACTTTTAGTAGCGGTGGTGTTGTATATGCTCAAGGAGGATTAGGTGGAGGTTTACAGTATGCTCCTCATCCTGAGGATATTAGAGCTATGCGACAATGGCCTAGTTTTCTTAAGTGGGATCCAGTAAATGGAGTACTCAAAGGTAACCCTTCTGCTATGGCTAAAGAGCCAGGTAGAGTAGCACAATTTATAAAGTCAATGAGGGATATTAAGCCATTTCCAAAAATAAAATTTCCTCCTGGTACTAGTAGAGTATTATCGAGGGTAGGTTTGGCCGCTGCTGGACCGATTTTTGGTGGCATAGATGGATATATGGCTGATCCTAAAAAAACTGGTGTTTCTAGAACTTACAATACTATTGTTGGCGCAGCCACAGGTGGCGGAACAACAATGGGTGATGTTGGTGCTCAATCTGGAATAGGATCAATGCTAGGTATTGAACCAGGAAGTGCTTTAGATACTCAGATTGGGAATTGGTCACAATTAGGTTTAACTGCTTCTCAATACGCTGCGATGGGTGTTCCTTATCCATATAATCTGGTTGCTGCAGGTGTAGCACTAAATGCTAATGAAATGGTGCGTTTACAATCAGATATGAAAAATTCTAGAAGAATGAGAGAAGTCACTGATCGTATGCGAAATAGTTTTGTTAGATCAGGTGGTAACGATAGTGCTGTGGAAAGAAGGGCGATAGAACTTTCTGGAGGAGTAATTCAACATAAGGGGATGTCTTCTGCTGAAGTAGCTTGGATTAAAGAAACTGGTAAATTACAAGCTCAAATAATGGAATTGAAGGATAAAGATCCGAAGACTTCAGCAGACGTACAAAAAATAAAAGACTTGCAAGCAAAAGTCAAAAGTAGATATCAAAATATAGAAAAGGAAAGAGATGATAAGGGACAAACTGCTTTATTTGCGCGTAATCAAGAAGGATACATTTATGATTCTTATACTGATGTTCCTACAGAAAATATAGAGGATGCTGTTAATAGAGAAACTCTTTATCAAAAAAGACTTACAGAAAATAGAGTTGTTGCTAAAAAAGAAATAGAAGCAGAAAAAACAGCACAAAAAAAGAGAGAAGAGGCAGAAGCTGATAAACGATATCAAGATTATACCGCGATGGTAAACAAGGACAAAGAAAGAAAAGCAATTAGGGCTGAGCTAGGTTTGAGTAGATTTGCTACAGATGAGCAAGTTGCGGCTAAAGAACAAGAAAGAACTGAAGCTGCAAAAATGCAAAGAAGAATTACGATGTCCAATACTCGTGTTCAAAACATGAAGGACTCTAGAGGTATTCCCTATGATGGTGGTGATGATATAGCATTTTTAAGCCATGTAAGTGAAGAGTTACCTTCTATTAATGCTTTAGATCCTAAAGATAGAGCTTTGTACGAAGAAGGTAAAAGAAGATCAGCAGAAATTGACTCAATTAAAAATGAAAAATGGGATCCAAATGGTTTTCATTCCGAGGGAGTAACTAATGAAGAAGAGTGGGCTAGAGATAGAGAGAGAAGATTAAGACAAGCATATAAGGATAGAGAAAAAATTGTTGTAAAACCATTAACTGAGAGTTTTAGAAACAAAGGTTATGACGATCCAGCTACCTTAGCATCTTACAAAAACGCATACTATGATGGCAAAGAAGCAGAGAGAAGAAGAAGAGAAAGAGTAACTAAACAGAGACAAAGAGATCATGAGAAAGGTAGAGATCCTAGAACATTCCAGAGATATAATAGTGTAGCTAATAATTTTGGCAATATGAATCCTCGCCAACAACAAATGGCTCGTGCTAATGTTGGTAAAGCCTTATATAAGTATGGAGTATATGATCCTAGCTTATCTCAAGATGAAAATATTGATAGAATGCACAATGCTGGTGTTGGTCACTTGGCTCCAATGATGTATCCTGGCGCTCAAACTCAGCACAAGGGTTTAAGAGTTAAAAACATTAGAGGTAATCAACAGGCACAAACACAGCAGAGACAACAGAGACAACGAAGGCCATCTCCTGGTTCTAAGGAATCTAGAACAGCATTCTTTAAGAGCATATATGCTAGTGAAGGTATGTTAGTACCTTACGAGCCTAGAGGTACAGATACTGTCCCCGCAATGCTTACTCCGGGTGAGTTTGTAATCAATAAAGCCGCTACACAAAAACATAGACCATTATTAGAATCTATTAATAGAAGCAAGGGCGGAAGCGTTAGTTATCTAGCAGATGGTGGTAGTATTGCTACAGGCCGTATGGTAGATGGAATGGATATTGAAAGAGAAAATCCTTTGCTTAAAAAGATGGATGAAAATATCGCCAAGACTACTCAAGCTGGTAATATAGCAGCAGCGGGTAGAAATTTTAGTCAGCAAGGATTAACAAATATTAAAGATGGTAATAAACTTTACAACATAGACAGAAATCAAGGAACACCTGTTGATAAGGATCTTGCTTCGCATGTAACGGACGAACACATTGTAACAAGGAGAGGATTTCTAGCAGGCCTCGATGAGATGTTCCGTCCGGGGGCTTTAGGCCCGGCGCCTCTACTTGGGCTGGGACAAATAATGCCCACAATGCAAGACCTTCTTAGATCCGCCGGTTTTTCATCAGGCGGGGTTGTTTATGCCTCTGAAGGTAAATATGTCAACTTTGAACCAAAGGGTACTGACACTGTTCCTGCAATGTTAACGCCAGGTGAGTTTGTAGTTAACGCAAAAGCTAGTCAAAAAAATCTTGGGCTCTTACACGCTATTAATAGTGACACTATGAGTAAAGGTGGTATTGTTTATGCTCAACAAGGCGGGATGCCATCAATAAAACAAAGTTTCGACTTTTCCAGACGGTTTTTACAGGCAAGAGCGTCAATCTTAACTGAGGCACAACAAAGAATTAATCAGGGCACTGCAAATTCATTCATGACTGTGGAGGAATGGCAAGAAAAATATGGTAAAACACAATATGAAGGTAATAAAGTAGATATTTCTGATATTGGAGCTGTTAGGAGAGCAAATATAGACCTAGTCAATAATCTTATGGAATTTTCAACAGATGATGAAGGCAAGCGGAGACTACTTAATATGGCCTCACAAGATTTTGGTATTCGATCTATTACAATCGGCGGACCTAGAAACTCTGGTAGAAATATACCAAATGCAGATACAACTAGCAATTTAATGTTTGGGCGTAAAGATCCGAATATTGGATTATATCAACATGAAGTTGGACATGCTTTACAGACAAGAGGAGGTTGGGATGCAAGCATAGTGCAAGATCCGGATGTAATGAAATTTTTGCAAGATAAGGATGGGTACATAAAATTATGGCAGGCTAGCGGGATGATGAACCAGGGCGTTGGCTATAGCCCAAATGCTTTGCTAAATAATCCTAGTGAAATTTTTACTAATATGATACAATTCATGAAAATTGCTAAAGGAATGAAAGAGCGGGACGATGGCAAAAAAACATATGAGTTGTTTGATAATGCTTTCAGAAAGGTTATGCAAAGCATGAATTACCAAACTGGTGGTATTGTTTATGCTCAACAAGGACTTAACCTTGACCCCAATGCTAAATATAAAAAACAAAAAGAAATAGCACAAACAATGGGGGTATACCCTGCTATAGAAACTATGCGAGCCCGAGCCGCTGTTAAACAGTATGAAGGTGGCGTTTTGAATAAAGCTCTGCGTAATGCTGGTATAAAATCTGCCCCTCAGATGAAGTTTTATCAAGCGTTTATTAAAGAACTGGAAGGCACACCATCTTCGTTACAGAATATTGACGCTTTTGGTCCTGTGATAGACCCTGAGAACAATTCTTTTGGCAATATTCAAAACAATAAACGCAGGGCCGTTCTTGCTGCTAAAAGAATTAATCTATTAAAAAGTCAATTCGCTAATTTACAGCAAATTGATGGAAATATTTTAAAACAGGTTGATGCAGAAGTAAGAGGGGCTGGTATGAGTGGGAATTATGCTGATGGCCGCTCGTCTCTGATGGCTATGATATTAAAGAAGATTGGAGACTTGAAGAACCTATGGAAGACAGCAAGTGTAGACCCACAATGGCAACAAGAGTTTCAAGGTATACAAAACCTTAATAAAGGTGGCCCAGTATATGCTAGTAATGGAATGTTAATTCCTTACAGACCACAGGGAACAGACACCGTTCCAGCGATGCTAACTCCCGGTGAATTTGTAGTTAATAAGACAGCCACACAACAGCACCTACCAGCTTTACAGGCTATGAACCAAGGAGGAAGAGTAGCTTACTTATCCAACGGAACTCCAGGATCAGATGTATTATTGAAAGAATTTAATAAATTAGCATCTGCTGTAGCTCCTGTAGCTTCTAATTTCGAAAACCTACTAAGCGGTTTGCAAAACTTGACTAATAATGGTGGTGGGGGTGTATCTACTAGTAGTATAGGTAGTGATGCACTAAGTGCGTTTGGTCAAATATTTAGCAACTTTATCAATAGTGTGAATGCCATATCTTTACCGGAAAGTATAAATGTAAGAATGGAGCCAACATCTGTAAATGTGAAGATATCAGGTACAGAAGCACTAGGAGCTTTGGAGGAGAAGATGCAATCAATTATACAAACAAAACTTACTACAGAAATTAATCAAAGAATTGAAAACTATTTAAGCACAAGAGAATAACCTATAATAATGGAGAATAATTAAGATGTCAGCATTATTTGATGAAAATAATAACATAGTATCCGGAACTTTAAATATAGGATCAGGAAATGTCTATGATATAATTTTATCAGATACTTCTGGTAATCCTACAATTTTTAATCAAAATAATTTAGATATAGATTTTGCTGTATCAGGCACAGGTGTAGGGGATGTTCTTTTTTATGATGTGTCAAAAGGACGATTAGGCGTAAATGTTACTAATCCTGATGCTGCTATGCATGTAGTTACAGATTGTGCTTTAGATGGATTGAAGGTTGAGAACGAGACTAATTGTGCTACGGGAGTTAGAATTCTTTTTATTCATAATAGTCAAACCCCTCCAGAAACGGGCAGTCTGCCTGTTACAATTGATTTAGCTGGCAGAGATAATAATTATACAGCTATTAATTATGGTCAGATTAAAGCCAGGATTCTTGACCCAGCAACAAATCAAACTAGTGGTGAATTAATTTTCACTGTAGATCACACTGGTGTTAATCGTGAAATTTTCCGTTCAAGTTTAGTTAATACTGTTTTAGGTGGGCTTAATGTTCCTACTGGGCATTTCTACAATGTACTAGGATATGCTAATACTTCTAGTGGTTTGTCATATATTATTATGGGCAATAATAATGACTTTACATCAAACACAGGTGTTTTAGTAGGTAGCAATATAAATGCAGAAGGAGACAAGGTTTTAGTATTCGCTAATTCTAGTAATGTTTCTGGAAATAGCAATGTTGTTGTAGGAGTAGATTCTACAGTTTCGGGTTTATCAAATGTGGCAGTTGGTAACCAGATTAGAACTACTGGTGATAATAGTATCATTATAGGTAATGACAGTGTTGTAAATGGAGATAATTTTGTAGGGTTGGTTTCAACAGCAAATATTTCAGGTCACTCTGGTATTGGCTTCGGTATTGATGCTACTGCTATCGGAGATGGACATGTATTCTTAGGTAGCAATATTAGTGTTACTGGTTCAGAAGACATAGCTATAGGTTCTAACTTAAATCTGTCTGGTACTAGAAATATTGTATACGGTAATTTTTCGGATGTTAGCGGAAATAATATTATTAGTATAGGTACAGATAATAATCCACAAAATATTAATAGTGGTATTTATATAGGTAATGACATAAGTTTAAATGACAGTACAAGATCCATGATTATTGGACTTGGCGTTAGCACCAACAATGGTTTAGATGATAGTCTTTTGGTAGGTATTAATAATGACACATCTAATGGTTCCCCAGATAGCTTGGTGATGGTAGGCCAAAATAATAGCGTTTCTGATATACAAGAATCTTTAGTAGTTGGAAACAATAATACACTTACTGGTAATCTATCTAATAATATTGTAGTAGGCCCTAGAAATAACGTCCCTGCAACAAGTAATAATAATTTAGTAGTCGGAATACTCAACAACACTAGTGGTATAACTATTAGTACAGATGGTAGTATAGTTGGTACAGATACTAAAACTGAAGGAGACAGTATGGCTAATACTACTGTCTTCGGTATTAATAATTGGGTTTCTAATGCTAGTGGGTCGTTAATATTAGGTAATAAAACTAGAGTTTCAGGTTTAGATATAAATAACGTAGGATCATACACTAACTTAAATGGAACTAATATACAAAATATAGGTAATAGTAATTTCGTACTAGGTAATAATAATGCTGTACTAGGAGCTAATAGTGATATAGTTGGACATAATACTATTTCATTTAATACTTCTTCTGATCGTAATTTAAGTTTAGGTAGCGGAAACATAGTAATTGGACACAATGAAGTTTTACTTAGTGGTCTTAGTGTAGGTTTCGACAATGAAATACATGGACCAGACAATATTGTTTATGGTAAAAATAATACCGTTGGTTTAGTCAGATATCCTTGTAGAGTTTCTGGCACCGATGTAGTTATTGTGGGTAATGTTACAGACTTTAATGGTGGAGATAAAATTATAGTAGGTCTGTACTCTCCTGCTTCACATGATGCTTCTACATTTGTTAGAACAATTTTAGATGGTACAGATCCTCAAACCGGACAATCTCTAGGTATTATTACCGAAAATTTAGGATCTAATTTTACTACCACACTCAAAGTAAATCTAGATATTGATTCAACTAATACAATTGAATATTATGTTAAAGGCACATTTGATGATATTGTTCACGGTGACGACCCATGTGCAGAATGTTTTGCTGACCAATTTGCTGGTTACTCTTCTGGATATGTAATGGCATACCAAAATGGTAATGATGAAACAGATTTGATTACTAATCCTAAATACGGTCATGATAATATTGTTCTAGGCAGTAATAATAGACATACTCACGGCAGTGGTATTACTATAGGTAATTCTAATAGAGTGTCTGGTGTTAATCATGTTGTAATTGGCCATGGTTTAAGTGGCGTGGCTAATAATACATTGCAAATAGGTGCAAATAACGATAACAAAATAGTTTTAGATAATTCTAAAATTATATTCAATACAGGCGCTTTCCAAAGTACAGTGTTCTTTAATAGTAGTGCTCCTGGTGGAAATAATGATGAGAGAGTACTTAGAGTTAATCTAAGTAATAATAGAGTAGCTATTAACAATAACGACCCCAGATCTACTTTAGATGTAAGTGGTGTCTTAACAACAGAAAATTTACGTGTTGGTTTAAGTGCTGTAGAAGGCTATACTCTGCATTCTGATGTCAACGGCAATGCTACATGGCAGTTGCCTGTGAATTTATCTGGACAAAATAGTGGATTAATGTTTAAGGTAGATGACAATGTAGGTAGTGGTCTTAGAGAACTAATATTTAATAAAGATACAAGAACTATTACTTATTTAAGAGCAGACAAAGACATAGAGCCAGATGGTGATTTTATTATCGGTGCCGATTCTGTAGAAGAAAGACCTTTAATTATAAATGTATCTGGGTTATATCTTAATAATGCTGGTAGTGATTATGGCTATGACTTTAGTATAAAAGGTAGTGGTACACAAGATCCTGTAAATGGAGATAATTCCATTTATCTGTTTAAAACTCTTGTTGGAGATAACTCTGTCAGGATTCATAATGTTACTGGTGTATCTGGTATTTATAAGCAAATGACCGTTTATGATGGTATTAATCTGCCAACTAATTTAACAGGCACCATTCTTAGTGTAAATAATCAAGGCCAGTTGACTTCTGATTCTTACGAAGAATATAGTTTGTTATTTACTAATAATAACTATTCAACTACTGGTAGTAATATATTAAGATTCTATCCTGATTCTAATGCTGTTACTATAGGTCTTACTGGACAGCCACCTTTACAAGCAGAATCTAGTTTAGTACAAGGTGCTTCCAATACATATAATCATATTATTTTAGGTGCCACACCGACAGTCAATACAGTATTTAACAATGCTGGTCTTGGTGGCAACAGATTTATTATTGTAAATAGCGGTCAGGGAGGAAGTAAAAAGGGTTTCCAGTATGATGTTAATACTTCAGCTCTGGGTATTAATGTAGATACAGTTAGTAATAACTGGCAAGTTAGTTCTGCAACAGATACTAAGTATTGGTATGAGGCTGGTGAACTTGTAGTAGACGGTAAACTTAGAGTCAATTCCATGCAGTTGACTGCTGGAGGAAAAGCTTTACCAGGAAGTCCCGCTGTTAATAAATATCTAAAAATTATAGATTCAGCAGGTAATGTGGGATTAGATACTTTGGATTTATCATATCAGTTCGCAGGTACTCATCCTCTAAATGTAATCACATCACCTACTACTGAGACAGTGACAGTTCGTTTATCTACAACAGATGCTAATGGTCAGGGCCTAGCTATACAACAGAATGGCTTGATGCTTGCTTGGGACGGTGCAGCTTGGAATCACGCCAGAGGATTCAGGCCTGTACAACCAGATAGCGGAGGTACCACAGACACCACCGCCGGTATCGAACTTGGTAATGCTATTAGTCTTAATTCTTGTAGAAATAATCATGCTTTTGCTGCCGGAAGTTTTGCTAGTCCTGGTAATGCTAACTTTGATAGAATGAAAGGTTCTTCACAATTAAGTAGATTTTACTTGAGAGGAAGAACTTTAAATACTAATACGTCAGAATTGACTTCTGATTGGCATAAAGATGCTAATACTGTTCCAACTATTAATAATACAATTAGTTTGCAATATACGGAAGAAGATGATACTCAGAGTGCAAACGATCATAATAGAAGCTTTGTATGGAACTATACGATAGATTATAGTGCAATATTTAATAATAGTACAGCTAATGGTTTTGGTGCTGTAGCTGGTCAACTTAAAGGTGCTATATTGAGCTACAGAAATACTGATGGTACTCGTACTAATACTAAATTAGGGGCTGAGGTGCATACTCAGAAACAGTCTAATGTGGTTAGTTATGGAGATATCAACACAGGTACTGCTCCTATTGTTGTAACTATTGAAGATTCTGGTGCAGATGCCAACGCACATAGATTAGCAATTTCGGCTGTGGGCGCCCCAAATACCGGTCCTACATATGATGGTATGTGGTCAGTCGTTGTGGACATTAATCAAGTACACATGCCTTCAGGAATTAATTTCGCAAATTCAGACACATAAAAATATAAAATAGGATTAAAAGGTATGGACGTTAAGTATGGTGATTTTAGTTTTAAAAACGAAAAACTTGCAATACCTACTGTAGATATACAAACATCTTTCAATAAGACAGAAGCTGGTGCAATTTTAAGTCATGTGTATGATATCACACTGGCTGGTAAAATTATGGCCACAGGGAATAGAGCGGGGTCATCAGACGGGTCATTAAATACAGCTGATAATTATGATGGACAGGAATCTAATGGTGTAGCACAGACAGTTTTGTGGGAAGGCTTAATAATTGCTGCTAATGATATTAAAAAAGCTTTTGATGAAGATTATAAAAAACTAGAAATACTTTGTAGTGATAACACCGATACGTTAATCTGGGGTTTATCTGAGGACACTACTTCTGCTAGAGTTACTAATCTTAATTTTGAAAATTCTACTGATGAAAATTGGAATCAAATCATAGATTATAGTATTGGTTTACAAGTTGTTAAACCTAGTCCTTCATACCAAGACTATTACGGCGAACCAAACCCTAGTACAGTATCTTCGTTTCAGGACTCATATGAAATTTCTCCAATAACTGAAGATTCGTTTTATATTCCTGCTGACCCTGTTCTTACAGATAACGATCCCTCTACAAGCACGTACAATGAAAACAATCAAGGCAATCTATTTCCTATGGGTAGTGGAGGAGGCAACAGATATACTATTACCAGAACGGTAGGAGCTAATGGGATTAAAAGCAGCAAGTACGGTTCTGCATTAGATAATGGTAAGAGTTTTGTAACTGGTGTACTTCTAAAATCTCCACAAATATCAGAGATACTACAAAATTTAACACTAACTAATCGTACTACTAGCATTCAAGCAAGTGAAGCAGACGGTAGGTATGAAATTACAGATACCTTTACAGCGAGTGATTCTAGTTTTTTTGAGGCTACCAGAGAAACTTTTACAGTCACCAATAATGTTGATCGTAATTTTAGAAAAACAGCAACAATAGCAGGCACAATATTTGGTCAAGCAGCACTTAGTAAGGATGTTGATAGTTTATATTGGGGTATAACTAATCCTAGCGATACAGTTCACGCAGATAAACTCTTTATTGTTCCATTAAGTAGCAGTGAAGTATCAGCAGAAAATGCATACAAATCTGCAAGTGGGCAATTTCAAGCATTGTTAGATGCAGATATCTTTCATAAAAGATGTTTAGCTGTTAGTTTTCCCAGCGGGATATCTCAAGAATATCAAAAAATTTCTAATAATCAGGGTGCTACTACTGCACTTCCTTTTAAAAATTTTACTGGCTGGCTTAATCCTATAGCTGTAAATGGCACTTCTACGCATAGTCCCAGAGATTCTAAAATAGACTATAGTTTTACTTTTGACTCTAGACCTTTATCTCTTATCAAAGGAGCTTTTAACGAAAGTATTGATGTCAGCGATAGTCATCCAGTAAGAAATTATTCTATGCAAGAAGTTTTTCTAAGAAATCCTATACTACAAGACAGAGGCACATATTCTTTACCTACTAGAACTGCTACATATTCCGCCACTTTTTTTCCTGAGGAAGTAAGCAGATCTGCTGTGGCTTATATTAATAATACTACTTTAAGTAGAATTTATACAGCTTTAGATCAATTTAATCCTAATAGAATGAATGCTCAAAATGCTGGCAATTATGGTAATGGTAGATATTATATTATTAGTAGGATTACTAAAGAAGATGAACAGTATGATCCTATAGGGGGTACTTTTAGTAAAAGTGTTACTTGGAGTTACGAATTTATGTATGGTAGCTGGCTGAAAATATCTCAATTGGAAACTGGATTATATTAATTAGAAAGTAATACTTATGGCAAAATATACAATTAAAGATAATTTTAGAGGTTTATATCAAACGTTTACTACATATCAACGTACACAGAATACAGTTAAAAAAAACTACGGAGGAACTGATTTTGATAAAGATGTAACTATACCGCCTAATTCGGGTTTGGATTCTACAGAAGTAACGACATTTGGCATAACTAGATCTATAGTCACGAATGATTACTTGCCCGTAGGCACTGGTATTCTTGATTACATCAGACCGTCAGGAGATGGAACACCGGGATACGTACAAGGTAGCGCAGGCCCACCCTCAGGTTAAAGGTTATAAAACATGGCGATTGTAAAAGTACAATATGGAAATTTTAATTTTGATTCTGCACAAGGTTATCCAACACCAAAGGTAACTTTTGGTATCGAAAAAAATCGTACAGCAGCAGGAGATTATTTAAGTGAACAGAAAACTGTAACACTAAATGGTCAAATCTACACTAAGACTATGAGAAAGCATGATGGTGATCCTCCTAGTTTTCCTGATGGTGGGGACGATACTACTGAAACCTTATTTTTAAAAGCTAGTGGATTAAAGAGCAATATATTAAATAATAATTATAAGTCTTTTGGTATTACTTGTGGTGATTTCCAACATCCTTTAGTTACTGGAGTTAGTGCGGTGGTAGAAAATTTAAGTTTTTCTCCTAGCACGAATAATTGGGCACATACAGTAGATTACGAAATTACTTTAAAAGTATATGCTACGGGTAGCGGTATGCTTACTCGTAAAACAGAAGATCCTCCGCGAGATTTTGGATACTATGTACAAAGTGTTACAGACACATATAATTTAGAGACTTTATCAGATCAAGACTATTTATTTAATAATGAATATGTGCCATCGTATAAACTTTCGCGCACAGTTTCAGCTGTCGGACAAAGAATACATCCGAAAAGTGGAGCATTACATTTTGCTAAGAAATGGGTCAAAGATAGATTAGAAGCTTCTCCTTTCAAAAATGCATTTAATACAACAGATTTCCATTTATACAATCAAGAACGATCTATTAATTCGGATGAAAGTGCTGGTAATTATAGTGTTACAGATAGCTTTGTTGCTAAAAGTGGAGACCCTTGGATAGAATATTATGATATTAAAGTAGAAACTGAAAGTGAGATGAAACGTAAGGTCAGAATTGAAGGAACTATACAAGGACTAGAACCAGCTACCGGTGTCATTTCAATCAATACTTTAGATGATCAATATGTTACTATAACTAATAATAGTGGTATAAAATCTATTAAACCTACATATTCTGGTTATCTTGGAGGATTTAATAATAACAACGGACATAATTATCGTGTAGCAGACGATCCCGCTATTGGGGTCACAAAATATCACAATGCTGTAAGTGGTTTTAATAAGGCTGACAATGCTGCATTTTCAAGAGCGTTAGCTTATGACAGTGTTTCATCAAAACTTTTGTCAGATTCATGGAGAGGTGAAACTGATTTTTCAGAATATAAAACTCGTACTTTAAATCCTGTAGCTATATCTAGTGAAGAAGCATTGTTTCCTTATGAAGGTAAAATTACATATAGTCGTGAATTTGATACCAGAATTCCTGCTGTTATAAAAGAGGCTTTAATAGAAGATATCAGTGTGAGTCAAAGTTTTCCTACAATAAGAACAAAAGAAATAGAAGTTTTAGGACGTAGACTTGGACCTTTAGTCATTGAATATTATAATAGCTATAAACCTGGTACTAGAACTGTTACATATGAAGGAACTTTTCCTAGTAATACAGGACTAAAAAGATATAGTTTTCCACAGGATATTGTAGACAGAATAGACAACATGCTAAAATTATATGTTCCACTATCTCCCTATTCGGGATACGTTACAGAAGATACACAAAAAATAAATATAGTAGAAAATACTATAACAAAAACTATGAGCTGGGAGTACACAAGATGCCCCTAAATTTAAGGAATAACTATGCCTAAAACACCATGTAATAAAGATTTTCATCTAGTAGGTCCTCATGCACAAACTATGTATTTAGGATGTAGTGTTGTCAATTTTAATATTACTTTAGGATGGGGTGGGGAGTCTAGTAGTTGTAATGTTAAATTAGCACAAGATTATTCTGCTCATCATCATTCTTCTAATTTTAGTCCTCAAGCTAACTTTAGAGATAATATTAACAATAGATTATCAGCCAAAAAAACAGATGATCCGCGTGTTACTCAGTCCGAAGCATTTAATGATGAAGATATACAAAAACAAGACAAAACCTCTCAAAGTTTATTTACAAATATTCACAAAAAAAATAAAGATAAGTATGATCACATAGCAAAGGACGACAAAACTGGAAATGTTCAGCTACAAGATATTGGTAAGAAATGTTGGAACAGTATGAACTATAACGCCAATCCTTTAAATTGGACTGATCCTGATCCTGGATTTATAGGAAACAAAAGCTTTTATTCAGGAGATGTGGATTATGATATCATAGGTTGTCTATCATTCTTTAAATTTAGTGATGTTTTCTTTGCAGGAGTAATTAAAAATTGGAAATATCAAAGTTCTGAATATCAAGTACAATTAGGCGGTTTAGCTAGTGTGCTTAAAAATTGTAAAATGATTTTAAAAAAATATAGAGGTAGCGTTAGTTCGGTTATTCCAGGTACTGCTGGTTGGCCTAATTCTAATGGTTATAATTTAGCAGTGCCTAGTAATGCTGTAGAACAACCAGGTGTTTTTGGTACTATTCAACAAGGAGCTATTCCAAACTTATTTAATATATTCGGATGGATGGAAACTAATATTGGCTTAGGTGCTAGTGGCTATTCTGATGAAAAAGGTGTACAGGCAGCTTTTGTTTATGATACATTAAAAACATTTTTGGGAGGTAATGCGCCAAATCCTGGTCCGTGGAGCCCTTTTGGTGCTATTGTGGTTAAAAGTCCTTTTGATAGAACGAATGGGCAAATTATAAATCCGGCATTTACAACTTTTACTACGGATACCACTTTGACAGGTAGACCTACCATTGATGCATCCTCTGTTGCTTTTACTAGCCTAGGATTAATAAAAACTGTTGTAGCTACAGATGGAATTAATCGTACTCTACTAAAATTAGATTTAAGTAATGTTCCAAGACCTCCGCTCGGAGCTTATATTAATGATGATAGCATGGATCTTATTAGTTTTATAGATTATTGTTGCAGCAATGCTGGTTATGATTTCTTTGTAGATTTTTTACCAGATAGTGCTAATAGTCCTTTTTCTGGAACTATTACTATTAAGACAGTTACCAGAAGAGTACAACCCATGCCTAATATTATTAAAGATTTTATCTTAGGTAATTTAAGAGATAATGCTGCTCTGACAGATTTTAATTTTGGAGAAGAATTTAATGATGTAAAAACTAGAAAAATGATTATAGGAGGCAAACAGCAAAGACTTTATCAGGCTGTTACTTCAACTTTTAGTACGTTACAACATAGGGCCGTTTGGGATCCCACAACAAATACTTTTGCACCAACTAATTACGACAATCAGAATTTAGTTAATTCTGCTAATAATAATTACAGAGAGCCTGATCCTAATACGCAAAGAATATTTGAAAATATCAGATTTAGACATCTTAATGCTGGCGCTGTTGTTGCTCAAACTAGAAGTGATGGAGTGTCTAATCAGCAGTATGCTTCTATAAATAAAGGAACGTATTTTAATACTGCATTTCCAAATTTAGGAGGTTCATCAGGAGGTGCTTACCCATTATATAAGGAGATGATATCTCCGTATTTTGGATATGGTAATAATGGAGAACCTCGTAATTGTTATTATGACAGAGGCGGCGCAGAAATGCTGGTTTGTGTTGATTTTCAAGACATCGCAAGTATTTTCCCTATTCCTTTCGGTAAAACTTTAAATTCAGATCAGGGTTTTGGTGCTCATGCTGATTGGATTGCTAGCTTATATAGCGATGTGCAACAAGATTTAATTGGTGGTAAGAATTTCGCAGAAAGAAGACCAAGTGGACAAGATAATATAGGATATGGCAAATTTACAATAGGCGAATGTGAATTATCATATGCTTTAGATGGTTTTGAACAATGGGAAGCCTGGTTGGCCGTTTCTGCTTATTATGGTAAACCTGTTGCTAGTGCAAAAATATTGTGGGATTTTACTAATAGAAATTATGGTAAAAATATAGCCAATGTTTTATTACTTGGTATAGGAGATGATGAAAAAATAGACGGTTTACAAAATGCATTGGCGATACAAGCAGCGATGTTGAGTCACGAGTTTCAAACTAGGCTTTATCCATTTTCGGGAAGTATGATGCGCAGAAATGAATTAACAGCGTTTAATCTTGCTGGTTTTCAAGCTCATAATCAGGGCTTGATTAGTATGAAAAAAAATCTATACGACTTTGTGAAAAAACTTGCAGAGACATATTACGGTAGAACTTTTGCTGTTAGAGTGCCACAAATTGTAGCTTGGAATGACGGAACAGGTAAATTACAATACAGCTATGAAATTACTGATTCTGCTTGGGAAGAACCTGGTAATATGATAGACAATACTATGATGGTTGGCAGTAACGCTAGTCTTAAATTTAGCGATAGTAACGGTAAAATACAGCCTATCTTAGGTTTTAGAAATGATGCTGAAATAGCTACTCCTATACTTAATATGGATAATCTGAATATGAGTCCTAGACAGAATGCGTCACATTATTACGATCCCATAGCTGTACAACATCGTTATGATCACATGTTTGGTCTAAACAGTTTTTCTGCTCTTACTAATTTATATGCACCACTAGAGCATCAATTACCTGAAGATAGCTGGATGACTTTACCTTATACTAATTATTTTATGAATAATTTTGTAGCTCCGGATTGGAATTTAGAGGCTAATATTGTTGGTATGAATCCTCTCTATTCACAAGCTAGGACATCAGCATATGGATACACGGTTCCTGTAAATACTCAATTTAGAACTTACGTAAAAGCTAGTATTGAAGGAGAAAATCCTAAAAATATACAAAACCCTGCAATTATTTATGATAACGGAGTAGCAAAAGTTGTGTTATCTACACCAAGCCCCGTTTATATACGAACTCTACCAGATCAAGGTTACGGTTTACTTCTTAGAAAATATGTATTTGGCGAACAAGTTCCAGCAGAAATTGGTAGCCGTACTTTTGCGGATGATTGGACATTATTTGAAGCTAGAACTGGTTTTGTAAGTCAAGTGTTAAGACACGACGCCCGCGCCATGTATGCTGGTGGCGGCATTGCTGGTTTTGATGAAGGAGCACCTGGACTTAGACGAGCAGCTACACCATATTTTGCTGCTATTCCGATACAGTATAACCTGGCTACATATGGACCTTGGGTATCTCATCCTGGAATAATTGCTCAAACTATTTTCCCTAACAATATAAACCATGCCAATACGTTAGTAAATAATTTGATGGGGGGTATTGATGTTTCAGTCAATGAGAATTTTGTTCCTTGGAACTATAATGGTATGAATAATTTAGATACTGCAGCAATGAATGCTGTTGCTGATGATAATAATTTTCAGCAAGTATTAGAAGCAGGTAGCATTACTTTGGCTGGTATAATGTTTAACAATTCTCTTGTGGGACAACAACTGCTTAGCGGGCCAGGTGCTCCTTTGCTTACCAATGTATCTGTTAGCGTTCAACCAGACGGTATTAATACTACATATGAACTTAAAACATTTAGTAGAAAAATAGGATTTTATAATAAAGAAATATCTGATAATGTGCTAGCTAATGCTAGACAATTTTTACAAACAAGGCAAGCTATTACACAAGCTACAAAAGCAGCTATAGCTAAAATTAGTGTAGCAAATCCAAATTCTAATAGAATAGGAAGAAGGTTTTAAAAATGGCGGATGCATTTAAATATATGTTAGCAGTCAATAATCAGCAGATACCTGTTGGCTATAATATGCCCAATCCTCATCTAAGTCATCCAAATTTTCCAAACGAGACCAAACTACCTTGGGGGTATTTTCGACCAAACACTAATGGAGCGTTTGATTTTACTAGTGTCAAAGGAATATCTGATGTGGCCTTTGTTGATCCAGAAGCTGTGGTGCCTCAATTAGATCCTGCTTTATATAATAGATGCTCTATTATGAGTACAGACGGATTGTTTTCTCCTGTTTCATTTTATCCAAATAGATATTCTAGTACTTTTGCTATGACTCAGCATACACAAAGTAAATGTCCTCATTGTTTAGGTACTAGAAAAATTAGAAGCACTGCAATACAAGATCCTGTTACTACTGCTGATGATCTTGATACAAGTACAGGAGGCAATGAGCTTACTGTCGAGGGAACATATAAAAACATTAAAGACATTACGGATACTAGTTGTCCTTTTTGTGCTCCTGATGACTACAAAACAAAGTTAAAAACAACAAGCACCAAACCATCAGAATCAATACCTCCATATATTTTGACTCAAGATTCTGATGAAGAAACTATAGCAGGAGATGACAGAAAGGAATCTATAGTAGGTACTACTAATTATATTAATAGATTTACTCTAAATCCTATCGTCATGCAAAATGGTGAGTTTTCTTGTGAAAGTTCCAAACAAGAGGATGATGCTTGTGTTCACAGTATAGAATGTGTAGGTTTTGGTGAAATGCCACCGGGAGCAAAGGGAGATGTTAGAGGTAAAATATCCGCTGAATCTTCTAAAAATTATAATGAAAATGATCTTGATTATTTAACCGGTAAATATCAAAGTAATCAAAGATTTATAGGATTGCGAGGACCATTAGTTGTGCATGGTTGGGGCTACGACCAAGAAGGATATCCAGTACCTAATTCTTCTGGCGAGTATCAATACAATGTAGACGGAACTATCCGAACAACTAAGGTTGATAATGTAGACGTTCCTTTATATAAAAACCAAAAAGTTAAAGCTGATGGAAGTGTCACTAAACCATTTAAAGAAAGAACATTTTACAAAGGATGGGCTGCAACGCCTAGTACATGGCCAGTTGGACCTGTAGATTTAAGATGGGATGATGCTGCTGGAGTATGGACGACTCCTGGAAACTATAAAAAAATGTGGGTGACCATAGAACTTAATTTAGCCGATGCTAATCCTGTTCGAGGAACTATAGATGATTATAGTTCAGACGCTGAACCTTTACCTGATGGCTTTAGAAAAGTTGTATATGTAAGAGATTCTGGAGGCTTGATTAAAGCCCCAAGAGGAGCAGCACTATACTGTGAGTATGATGCAGATAGTGGTTTCTACCAACCATTGTATAATAGCCCTTTTATTACTACGGGCACAATTAAGAGTAATAATACAGTAGACATCGACGGTAAATATACATTAAAATATAATAGATCAAAAATTTTAGATATATACGAAGGAGAAGTTTTCGATAATCCGCTTAATTATCCTGTAACTCCTGGTAAAAAAGCTATTTTTAGCTACATTGGTGGACAATGGACTCTAACAAGTATTAGATAAGGTATAATATTTATGTCGTGTTCTGTATTTGACATATCACTACTGCAAGATATTGCTCCTGGTAGCGTACCTACAAACAAGTTAGATAAGTTGCGTTCATTGATAAATGACTATGATCCTGGTTATTCTGGTATTTGGCAACCGATGGTTATAGCAGGTGATGGAGCGCCTAAAGGAACGTATTCTGAATTATTAGTTCAGCCCAATGTTGATAATGTTTCTACTTTTGATCCATGTAATTGTAATGATGACCAAATATTATCATTAGGAGCTGGATTTTATGATAATTATAAAGAAAGTAATTTCAATACTTCTTATTGTGGGAATTATAGTGTTAAATGGAGACTCTATGATTCTGCTGGAAATTCATCTGAAGATGTATTAGGTGCTGATGGAGTATTTGATGGCACTTGTGATAATGGTGCTTGTGATGTAATGTTTAAGAAAGATGATTTTATACCTAGAATACCTATGATTAATCAGTCATATATTTCTGGTTTCAGTGACTTCAAACATTTATCAGAATTTCCTGCTTGTGGTAATGTTGGCTTAGGATGGGAAAGATTCTTTGAATATAATGTTTCTGATTTTAATACACTGGATGTAACATCAAACGCAAAATTTTGTATTGATTGGCAATTAAACCAGATTATTTCTGAAGTTCCATATGATTCTTATACATCACAACATATTAATGAATATACACATGATAAAAGTTATGCTAAATCGTTAGAGACAAGAAAAACATGTGGTAATTTTATTTTAACTGGTATTACAGAAACCGGTGTGTTTAACTATAATATATTTAATGATGTAGGCACTGCTTCAGAAATACCTGCTAGTGGAGATTTTGATCCCCCATTTGGTTTTAAAAATAATACCTATAATAATATTTTTATAGGTGGTAAAAAAATGGCTTCACATTGGAAATGGGACCATCAAAGTGGAGTATTGGGTTGGTACAGATATTATGACAAGGATAGAACTGATGATGGAAGACCTATAAAGGGTGTGGATTTATACATTTCTCCTGGGGATGTTTTTTGGTCTACATTAACTTCTCCCGAACCTAAAGTAACGAAAGAGGATTTAGATGATGGTTCTTTTGTTAAAAAATGTCCATCTGGTGTTAAGGTTATAGACGGAGCTACCTTTAAAGGGATCATACCTCATGGGTCAACAGGTCTTTATATATCTACTAATATTTATCCTAAATTTTATAAATTTTATGAAAAATATACAGAGTTAGGACTTGAACATTCTAAAGCTAGGGACTTATCTGCTCTTATGGCAACATCACCATTATACGATGGTTACACAGTAGATCTATTACACTATAAGTCACCTATGATTTATGGTTCAGATAATGTCAATGATTTCAATCAGATTGCAGAACTTAGTGTTAAGATGCAGTCGGGTACTCGTTTTAAATCATACAATGGTTTAGATTATGTAGGAACCTCAGATCAATTAATTAATAGTCTTTATAATAAATATGGAGGATATTTGTGGTTTCCT